>Ga0209992_10000152_pt1 | contig 96984 bp, 93 predicted proteins | sample 2SBtaG_2_FD_182564 | JGI IMG/M metagenome (GOLD analysis project Ga0209992, IMG submission 182564) | Deep subsurface microbial communities from Kolumbo volcano to uncover new lineages of life (NeLLi) - 2SBTROV12_ACTIVE470 metaG (SPAdes)... | ecosystem: Environmental > Aquatic > Marine >... | reverse complement strand
CACCGACGATCCGATCGCCGCGATCCGGATGTCGCCGAAGGGCGTGCCCCCGACGCGGTTGTTGATCATCGCGACCGAGAGGCGACGCGACGGGTCGGCCCAGGCGCCTGAGCCGCCGAAGCCGAAGTGGCCGAACGCGGTCCGGAGTCCGCCCTTGTAGGTGAACGCGGTGTGGTAGCCGAGCCGCCAGTACATGCGGAGCGGCAGCACCCGGTCCGGGGTCTTCACCTGCACCTGGCTCATGCGGTGGACGGCTGCGGGCGAGAGCAGGCGCATACCGTCGAGGGTGCCCTCTTCCGCGATCGCTGCGTAGATCCGCGCGAGAGAACGCGCCGTGAAGAGACCGTTCGCCGCGGGGACGGGCACGTCGAGGATCCGTTCGTCGTCGAACATCGCCGCCGCGCCGTCCGGAGGCACGAGGGCGTCGAGCAGGTGCTTGAGATCGAGACGCGAGCCGACGAGACGGCCGAGCCGCGTGAGGTTCGTCGCGGTGCGATCCGAGAAGATGCGGTCCATCAGGCCGGAGCGGGAGGCGCCCGGGCGACTCGACAGCTGTGCCGCGCGGGCCTTCGCCTCAGGCGGGGCGCCGATGTAGATGCCGTCGAGGCCGAGGGGCTTCTCGAGCTCGTCGCGGATCACGTCGCCCAGGGGCTGCCCCGTGACGCGCTGGATCAGCTCGCCGGTCAGCCAGCCGTACGTGAGCGCGTGATAGGCGCTATGCGTGGTCGGGCGCGCTTCGGCCGAAGCCAGCCGATCGACCATGTAGTCCCAGTCGAGGATCCGGTCCCCGCGATCGATGAGGGGGCGGATGCGCGAGAGGCCCGCGCGGTGGCTCATGAGGTCGCGGACGCTGATCGTGCCCTTGCCGTTGGCGCCGAACTCGGGCCAATAGCGGGCGACCGGGTCGTCGTAGTCGAGCTCGCCGCGGTCGACGAGCTGGTTGAGGAGCGTCGACGTGATGCCCTTCGACGTCGAGAAGGACATCGACATCGTGTCCTCGCGCCACGGTCGACCGTGCTCGTCGCGCACGCCGCCCCACAGGTCGACGACCTTGCGACCCTCGTAGTAGACGCAGACGGCGGCCCCGCCGCCGCTGGTGTCGAGCTGGCGTTCGAACGCCCGGGCCACCGGCCAGAAGGCCGCGGCTACGGATCCCGATACGGACATTTCACCCCCCAAAGGTGCTGAGCGCGGGGAACGACCCTCCCGAATCGGTCCCGAGCGCAGGCCGGACGATAGGCGCCGCGGCGGGATGCGGGTAGCCCCCTCAGTTGCGCGTGACCTGCCGTCGGCGCGATTCGCTTGACACGGCGCGGTGTTGGCGGTTCTTGTCTGAAGAGCATCCGCGTTCCGAACACCCGGAGGACCCGTATGCGCATCCTCGTCACCGGCGGCACCGGCTTCATCGGAAGCCACACGGTCCGCGCCCTTCGCCGGGCGGGGCACGACGTGAAGCTCCTCGTGCGAAACGGGGAGAAGGCGCGGAAGCTCTGGGCCGACCGGCCGGAGGTGCTCGCGGATCTCGTGGTCGGCAAGATCACGTCGGGTCCGGCCACCGTCGACGCCCTCCGCGATTGCGACGGCCTCGTCCACACCGCCGCTCCGGTCGCCCTCGCCGTCTCCCGCGCCGAGGCGCGACGGGTCGCGCGCGAAAACCTGCGCTCGGTGCGCTTGCTGATCGACCGCGCCCTCGAGGACGGGATCGCGCGCATCGTCCATCTCTCGACCACCGCGCTCTTCGATACGACCGGTCTCGAGGTCGCCGACGAATCGACGCCGGTCGTGGACGGCGGCGACACCTACGCGCTGTCGAAGACGGCGCCGGAGAACCACCTGCGCACGCTGCAGGATCAGGGCGCGCCGATCTCGATCGTGTACCCGCCCGGCGTGATCGGCCCCGACGACCCCGGCCTGTCCGAGGCCATGCGCGGCATCCAGCAGATGCTGCAGGCAAGCGTGATGATCACGAGCTCGGGCTTCCAGTTCGTCGACGTGCGCGACCTGGCGGATCTGCACGCGGTCTTGATCGACCGCGACCCGCCGCAGGCCGGGCGCTTCATCGCGACCGCCCGCTACCTCGAATGGGAGGAGTACGCCGAGCTGCTCGACCGCGCCGCGGGCATCCGACTGCCGCGCGCGAAGCTCCCCGGCCAGGCCGTTCGCTTCTTCGGTCGCCTGGGCGATCGCCTGCGCCCCTTCGTCGACATCGACCCCGCGCTGTCCCGTGAGGCGACGCGGCTCGCGACGCAGTGGGTCGCCTTCGACGCTGGCCTCGCCGAGCAGGAGCTGGGCGTGAAGTTCCGCGACCCGATCGAGACCCTGATGGACACGGTCCGCTGGCTCGCCGCCGAGGGCCACATCGACCAGGAGCGCGCGCTCCGATTCACCCACCCGGGGCGCGGGCGGCAGTAGTCGCGGCCGAGCCGACTATTCTTCGCGCGCTGGGAACCTTTTCGCCCACCACCTCCCCTGTGGCGCGAACCCGGAGGAATGCATGACGGCCTCGAGACCCTCGCGCGACGCCTTCGGCTGGATCGTGCTCGCCGTCGGCGCGCTGTCGATCGGCAATGCGCTTTGGATGCTGGTCGGGCCGATGCACTGGTACACCGATCTGCCTGCGGCGGTCCCGGACACCGGCCCCTTCAACCCGCACTTCGTGCGTGACATCGGGTGCGCATTCCTGACGACCGGGATCGCGCTGGTCTGGGCGGACCGCAGCCCGCGCTATCGCGTGCCCCTGGTCGGCGTCGCCGCGATCTTCCTGGCGGCCCACGCGATCCTGCACGCCTACGACACCCTGCGCGGCGCGCTCGGCCACGATCACTGGCTGCTCGACCTGCCCGGGGTCTACCTGCCCGGGATCCTGCTGCCTTGGATCGCCTGGCGCTGGGCGCAAGAAGAAGACTGAACCGAACGAGCGAGGAGACATCGATGGCAAGAATCGAAGGCCTGACCGACGCGGAGGCGGGCTTTCTGAAGCGGCGCGTCTTCGCGGCGGCCGCCAAGGATCTCGGGCAGGTGCCCGAGCCCGTGCGAATCATGGCGAAGAGCAGCGGCACCATGTGGGGGGCCGGGCTGCTGCAGCTGAGCCTCGACCGCGCGCAGACCGTGCCGACGAAGCTCAAGACGCTCGCCTGCTTGAAGGCCGCGTCGATGATCGGGTGCGTGTTCTGACTCGACGCCAACTCTGCCGTCGGCAGAGATCAGGGCATCACCGAGGACCAGCTCCGCGCGCTCCCGAGCTACGGCGAGAGCGATGCCTTCGACGAGCTCGAGAGCCTCGTCCTCGACTACACCGTCGCGCTCACGAACACCCCGGCGACGGCGACGAACGAGCTCGTGAAGGCGCTCCTCGAGCACCTCTCCGAGGAGCAGCTCGTCGAGCTCACCGGCACGATCGGGCTGGAGAACTTCCGGGCGCGCTTCAACCGCGGCTTCGACGTCGCCGATCAGGGCTTCTCCGAGGGCGGATTCTGTGCGCTGCCGGAGGCCCATCCGGCGCTTTCGGGCGGATAGACCGGACCGCGGCGACTGACTAGAGTGAAGGGCCCGCACCGGAAGGTGTGGGCCCTCTCTTCGTCAGGAGCCGCCATGCCCGACTCGTCCTCTCGATCCGCCTCAGGCGCCCCCCGCCTCGAGCCCCGCGTCGTCCGCTACGGCGGCGCGCTCTTCGATCAGAACGAGATCGACCGCGTGAACGCGCAGCTCGAAGATCCGATGGGCCTCGTCCCTGGTGAGAAGGTCGTGGAGTTCGAGGCCCGCGTCGCGGAATACATGGGCATGCAGCACGGGGTGATGGTCAACTCCGGTTCATCCGCGCTGATGATCGCCATGCGCCTCCCGAACCTGCCGCTCGGCTCCGAGGTGATCACCCCCGCACTCACGTTCTCGTCGGACGTGGCCGCGATCTACCACGTCGGCTGCACCCCGGTCTTCCTCGACGTCGGCCTCTCCGACTACCAACTCCGCGTCGACCAGATCCCGGACGTCATCACGGACAAGACCCGCGCGATCCTGATCCCCGACCTCGTCGGCGGCATCTGCGACTGGGATCTCGTCCGGAAGTACGCGGACGAACACGACCTCTTCGTGATCCACGACTCCGCAGACACCCTCGGCGGGACGCTGCGCGGCCGCAAGACCGCGACCCGCGCGGACATCTCGATCACGAGCTTCTCGATCCACCACATCATCACCGCCCTCGGCAACGGCGGAATGGTCTTCTTCGACGACGACAAGTACCTCGATCGCGCGCTCCACCTGCGCGCCTGGGGTCGCTCGTCCGAGAAGTTCATGTACGGCACTCAGGTCGAGAACAGCGACGGGCGCTTCCTCGAAGACCTCGACGGCGTCGAATACGACGGGCTCTTCATCTTCGAGGAGAACGCCTACGGCTTCATCCCGAACGAAGTCGGCGCCGCCTTCGGGCTCGGCCAGATGGACAAGATCGACCGGCTCTGGAAGCTGCGCGAAGAACGCTTCGGCTGGCACACCGAGTTCCTGAGCAACCACGCCGACAAGTTCATCACGCCGACGATCACGCCCGAGACCGAGACGACCTGGCTCTGTTACCCGGTTCAGCTCCGACCCGAGACCGGGTGGAGTCGACGCAAGCTCCAGCGGCAACTCGAAGACTCGGGGATCATGAGCCGGGTGATCTTCTCCGGGAACATCACGCGCCACCCGCAGCTCCGGAACCAGGAGTTCCGGATCCATCCCGACGGCCTCGGCAGCTGCGACCAGATCATGGAGCACGGCATCATGCTGCCGTGTCATCCGACGATGACCCGGGAGGATTGCGAGTACCTCTATCAGGTGATCGAGGACTTCATCGAGGCCGACGGTGAAGTGACCGTCGATGCCCCGGTTGCCGGCTGACACCGGCGAACCAGATCGGAGAGACGACATGACCGATGACCACCCCGCGATGCTCGCGGCGCGCGCCTCCTGGAAGGCGGCGCAGGCGGGCGACAAGGCCGCCTGGCTCGACGTGATGGCCGACGACATCTGCGTCGAGGACCCGATCGGCGTCGCGCCGACCAATCCGACCGGCAAGGGCGTGAACGGCAAGGAGGAGCTCGCCGCCTTCTTTGATCAGAACATCGGGCCCAACGATCTGACGATCGAGACCCGGGATTCCCGCACCGCGGGCATGGAGTCCGCCCATCACCTCACGCTGACCACGAAGTTCCCGAACGGCATGACCGCCCGGGTCTCCGGACTCTTCACGTATCGCGTGAACGAAGCCGGCAAGGTCACGAACATGCGTGGGTATTGGGAGATGTCCGACATGGAGATCGAGCAGCCCCCGGAAGGCTGAACTCCCCGCTTCCCAGCGCGGCCCGACCGCGCGACAACCGAGACAGGAGAAACGTCCGATGGTCGACAAAGCGCGCCGCGAGCGCGGACTCGAGATGATCAAGAAAGTCTACGCCGGCGACGTCGTGACCCCGCCCGAGGGCAACGTCTTCACGGACATCATGCTCGAGCAGGTCTTCGCGGAGCAGTGGGCGCGGGACGTGATGTCGATCCGCGACCGCCGGATCCTGCTGCTCGGGATCATCGCCGAGAAGGGCGAGACGATGACCTTCGGCATCCAGGTGAAGGCCGCCCTCAAGAACGGCGAGCTCGAGCCGGACGAGGTCCGCGAGCTGCTGCTCATGGTGGCGCAGTACTCGGGCTATCCCCGCGCCGCGGCGCTCATCGGCATCGTCGAGGAGAAGATCGCGGAGGTCGCGAAGGAGAAGGCGGAGGGCTGAAGGCTCCGACCCCGGGTTTCCACCCGGCGAGCGGCCCCCACGTATACTGCCCTGCCCCCCCGGGCGAAGGCCCGTCATCAGAAGGAAGTCCCATGTCCGACCTCGTCACGATCGACCTCAAGGACCACGTCGCCGACGTTCGTCTCAACCGCCCCGAGAAGATGAACGCCATCAATCCGGACATGTGGAAGGCGATCTTCGAGGCAGGCGCCTCCCTCCAGGACGCGCGCGACGTCCGCGCCGTCGTGCTCTCGGGCAACGGACGCGCCTTCTCCGCCGGTCTCGACATGGACAGCATGGCGGGCACGGCGAAGCGATCGAAGGATGCACCCGGCTCCGGCGACTCCCTCGACAAGCGCGAGGGCAAGGGATTCGCGAACGCCTTCCAGCGGGCTGCGATCATCTGGAAGCAGCTGCCGATGCCCGTGATCGGCGCGATCCACGGCGTCGCCTACGGCGCGGGCTCGCAGCTCGCGCTCGGCCCCGACATCCGCTTTGCCGCACCGGACATGCGCTTCTCGATCCTCGAGATCAAGTGGGGGCTGATTCCCGACGTCGGCATCTCGCAGACACTCCGCGAGCTCGTCTCCCTCGACGTGGCGAAGGAGCTGACCTGGACCGGCCGCATCCTCGACGGCGCTGCCGCGAAGGAGCTCGGCCTCGTGACGCACGTGTCGGACAATCCGCTGGAGGACGCGCTCGCCCTCGCCGCGGAGATCGCCACGAAGAGCCCCGACGCCGTGCGCCGAGGCAAGAAGCTCCTCGAAGAGAGCTGGCGCGCGGACACGAAGACCGGCCTCGAGCTCGAGTCGAGCCTGCAGGCGGAGCTGATCGGCTCGCCGAACCAGATCGAATCGGTGAAGGCGGGCTTCGAGAAGCGCGCGCCGGTCTACGAGGACCCGGCGGAATAGATGTCCGCGCCGGCTGCATCGAGCCGTGAGGCTGTTCGTGCGTTCCTCGCGCTGATCGACGAGGTCGACCGCGACTTCCTGTCGGAGGCGCGCCGGGTCACCGACCCAGCGGACGTCGCCGAGGGCGAGCACATGTTGCTCCACCTCGTGAAGGCGGCGATCGACGTGTGGGTCGACAACGACGCGAGCCGCCCGCGCTTCGCGCCCCTCGCGAGCCCGGTCCTCAAATGGGGCGGCGAGGGCTCGGACAACCCGGCCCACTGCGCGCCCCTCGATCCGAGCCGCCGCTACCGCATCCGCGGCCGGATGCAGGACGAGGTCTACATCAGCTTCACCGTCTACACGGGCAAGGCCGAGGGCGATTGGAACGATGGCGTGATCTCGGCGCTCAACCACACCGAGTTCGCCGTCGGTCCGGACGGCGCGTTCGAGATCGACATCGCACCGACCCCCACACCGGGCGCTCTGCACATGGAGCCGGGCAAGCCGAATTGCGTGATCTCCCGGCACTACTGGGAGGACGAGGTGTGCGGGATGGCGGATCCCGCCAAGCGCGTCGAGCTCGACATCGAGTGTCTCGACGACCCCGGCTACCCGCGCCCCCTCGGTCCCGAGCGCCTCGCGGACAAGCTCGCCGCGGCGCGCAACTTCATTCACGGGCAGACCCTCGCGCGTCCGGCGAACCCGGATCCGTCGAAGCAGCCCGAGTGGTTCTCGCTCGTTCCGAACTCACTGCCGAAGCCGATGAAGTGGGTGCCGAGCGAAGGCGGCGGCGCGGGCGCCGTCGACAACGCCTACTGCGCGGGGCTGGTCGTCCTCGGCCCCGAGGACGCCCTCGTCGTCGAGGGGTGCTGGCCGGAGTGCGTCTACGCGAACGTGATGTTCTGGAACCGCTTCCAACAGGCGCCGGACTATCGCTATCGCTCCTGCTCGCTCAACCGCAAGCAGATGCGGGCCGACGCCGAGGGGCGCTTCCGCTTCATCGTCGCCCACGAAGACCCGGGCGTAGCGAACTGGATCGACACCGAAGGCCACGCCGCTGGCACGCTCTACTGGCGCTTCCTGCTGCCGGAGGGCGACATCGAGCAGCCGCGCTGCGAAGTCGTACCGCTCTCGTCACTCCGCGAGCGTTAGGCGAGGGCCAAGCGAGGCTCAGGCGAGCGCGACCGAACGAAGCCGCCGCTCTCCGACCGGATCGAGGCGATCCGATCGGAGAGGGTGCGCACGAAGGCGTTCGAGTGACCGGTAGAGGGCCACGGGGGGCGGGTACGGCCGCAACCACTTACGAGCTACTACCTCGACGGTCCGACACCCCCGAAACCAGAACATCTCCGCGCGCACCAGGCCCCCACGATACGGCCAGGACCGTAGGGCGTGTGGGAACCCCGGCGTTGCCGTGCAAGTGCCGAAACACAGCACGGCGTCTCCGATCCCTGAGTGATCGCGAGGCGGCGGGGGGTCCCGGGGAATCGGGCCCTCGAACGCGACTCCGCGTAACGCCCCCGAAGCGGAATTCCGGGCACGGTCGTCAAAGTGAGGGCGCCGCCACGCCTCCGGGGCGAAAGGGGCTCCCGCGACACGATCCGCGGTCACATTCGCGTTCCCGCGACCACTTTCCCGACGACCCCCTGGCCCTGGGAAGCACGGGATCCGGCACTTCGACCGTGGAGTCCGAGATGCCCCGCCTTCTATTCGCCCTGCTCTGCTCGCTTGGCCTCGTCGCCGCAACCGCGGACGCCGCGCCGATCACCCGCGCCTACTCGATCGACCCGATCCCGTTCCTGCCGTCCCCGACCGTGCCGCCGATCGGCGACGGGACGCACCACCCGGGGCTCGAGGAATGCTTCGCCTTCCAGACCGAGTGCACCGTCGTCCCGCCCACCGGTTTGCTGGCCTTCACCTCGGACCCCGTCGCCGGTACCGCCACGTTCGATCTCAGCGCCGTCACGGCCAACCCGTTTCCGGTGGCGGCGCCGATCGGGGACGGCTCGCTCGCGATCGCTCTCTTTTACGAGCTCGAGACCGTGACCGGCACCTTCCTCGCGGCCGGCGGACTCTACGACCTCTGGGAGTTCACGCTCTCCAACGAGGCCCGCGTGATCGTCGGCGAGCTGCCGAACCACTCGATCACGATCAACGGTGGCTACGACTTCGGTCTCGTCGACGGGCCGAGCGCGTGGATCACCTTGCAGGGAACCGCCGTGCCGGAGCCGTCGACCGCGCTCCTGCTCGGACTCGGCCTCGGCGCGCTCGCGTCGCGGCGGACGCGCGTCGCCGACTACTGATCCTTCGCGCCGACCAGATCCGCCATCAGCTCGAAGCCTTCGTCCTGCTCCGTGCGCACGGTGACGCCGGTATAGGGCATGGCTTCCCACTGGTCGCGCCAACGCTTCCGGATGCGGTCGACGTCGCCGATGAGGCCGCCCTCGTCGACGTATTCGTCGGGCACCGCCTCGATCGCTTCTTCGCGCTTGCCGGCCTGGAAGAGCTCGAGAATACGGTCGGCCGCTTCGCCCCAGCCTTCGCGGTGCATGCGCTTGTGATGGAAGTTGAGGCTCGGGTGACCCATGCCGCCCACGTAGAGCGCAATGAACGGCTTGTTCGCCGCGAACGCGCCCTTGATGTCGTCGGTGATCGTGATCGAGACGCCGCCCTGGATCTCGAAGTCGTCATAGCCCTTGCCGCCGCCCGCGCGGGCGAAGCCTTCCTCGAACCATCCCTTGAACGTGTCGACGTTGTCGGGGCGCATCCCGAAGGCCAACCAGCCGTCCGCGATCTCCGCGGTCATCTTCACCATCTCCGGAGCGCCCGTCCCCAGCCAGATCCTGGGCTTCTGCGGGAAGTGGAGCATCGACTTGAGCGGCTTGCCGAGCCCGAGCGCGCCCGGACCGTGATAGGGCAGCTGGATCTCCGGCCCGTCGTGTTCTAGGTAGCCCTCGCGCGCGAAGATCTTGTTGATGATCGTGACATAGTCGCGCAACCGATCCTTCGGCTTGCCCCAGGGCGTGCCGTACCAGCCCTCGACGATCTGCGGTCCCGAGAGACCGAGTCCTCCGATCACGCGGCCGCCGCCCGCGAGCTGGTCCACGGTCGCCAGCTGCATCGCCGTCATCGTCGGCGTCCGTGCGCCGACCTGGATCACGCCCGTGCCCAGGCGAATGCGCTCGGTATGGGCGGCGATGAAGGCGAGCGGGGTGATCGCGTCGGATCCATAGGCCTCCGCGGTCCAGACCGAGTCGTAGCCGAGGGACTCGAGCCACTTGATCTTCTCGATCGGCATGTCGACGGTCCGACCGGAATACTCGATGGCGCAGCCAAGCTTCATGCTCTCGTTCCTTGCTAGATTCGCGGCTCCCGAGCATACGGGATTCGCGGAAGGCGGGGGAGACGATGAAGAAGGCCCGAGGCGGCGCCTGGCGCGGGGGCAGTGGGCGCGCGAACGGCGCGGCACTCCTGGCCCTCGTCGTGGTCGGGTGCGCAGGCGGTCCGAGCCTGCGCGAAGCGGACCGCACGAACGTACAGCTCGGCCCCCGCCCCTACGCCCTTCTCGACGCGCTGGCTCCGGGCCCGCTCCGCGATCGCCTCGACACCTGTCGCGAGGGGCCCTTCCGCGCGACCTCCTTCTCGATCGGCCACCGCGGCGCGCCGCTGCAATTTCCCGAGCACACGCGCGAGTCCTACGTCGCCGCGGCACGCATGGGCGCGGGCGTCCTCGAATGCGACGTGACCTTCACGAAGGATCACGCGCTCGTGTGCCGACACTCGCAGTGCGACCTCGCGACGACGACCAACATCCTCGCGACCCCGTTGGGCGAGCGCTGCGAGGCCTTCGTGCCGGCGCAGATCGATCCGGACAGCGGGCGCCCGACCGCGATCGCCACGCGTCGCTGTTGCACGAGCGAGCTGACCCTCGCGGAGTTCCGCACCCTCGAAGGCCGCCTGGATGCCTGGAATCCCCTCGCCACCCGGGAGGAGGACTTCCTCACGTCCACCGCCGCCTATCGCGGCGCGCTCTACGACACCGGCGGCACCCTGATGACCCACGCCGAATCGATCGCGCTCTTCCGGGAGCTCGGCGTGGCGATGACGCCGGAGCTGAAGGCCCCGGAAGTCGAGATGCCCCACGACGGGCTCACCCGGACCGGCTACGCCACGGCGTTGATCGCGGAATACCTCGCGGCAGGAGTCGACCCGGAGAGCGTCTTCCCCCAGTCCTTCGATCCCGACGACGTGCGGTACTGGATCCGGGCGCAACCCGGGTTCGGCCGGAACGCCGTCTGGCTCCTCGACCGACCGCTCGCCGAGATCGACGACGTCGAGCTCGGCGAGCTCCGCGCCGAAGGCATCCGTACCCTCGCGCCGCCGATCGGCCAGCTGCTCCGCCTCGACGACGAAGGGCGGATCGTCGCGACCGACGGGGCGCGTCGCGTGCGGGCGGCGGGACTCGACCTCGTCACCTGGACGATCGAACGCTCGGGTCGGATCCGCAACGGCCGCGTCGAGGGTCGCCCGAGCGACTTCTATCTCGCCCCCTTGCTGCCCGCCCTCGAGAACGACGGCGATGTGTTCCGCGTGATTCACGCGCTCCAAGAAGAGGCGGAGGTCCGCGCGATCTTCTCCGACTGGCCCGCGACGGTGACCTACTACGCCAACTGCATGGGCATCGACTGACGTGGCTGCCGCGCCGCCTTTCTTCACGCGCTACGGCTTCTCCGACGTCGACGCCGGCACGAAGTCGCTGCGGATCGACCCGTATCCCGAGCTGTGTACGGCAGGCGCCCTGCGCGCGACGGTGATCGCGTCGGCGATCGACATCGTCGGCGCCTTGTGCACGCGCGAGATCGCGGGCGGCGACCTGACTTTCACGAGCGATCTCTCCCTACGGATCCCACGCCCGTCCGTCCCGGCCGCCCTCGACGTCAGGGGCGAGTGCCTGCGCGCCGGTGGGCGCCTGGTCACGACCGGCGTGACGCTCTTCGAAGGCGATACGGTCTGGGGCTACGGCGAGACCACCTTCTCGCGCATCCGACGCGACCCGGCCGAAGCGCCCGATCTGTCGAAGCTGATTCCAGCGGACGGCTTCCCGCAGCACCGACTCGAACGCCCGCTCGATGACGAAGTCGGAATCGAGACGGTCGACGCCGAAGCCGGCCGGATCCGCGTGCCCCTCCGCGACGCCGTCCTGAATCCCGAAGGCGTGATGCAAGGCGCGCTCGTGGCGCTCGTCGTCGAGTGCGCGGCGCTTCCGTGCGCGAACGCCCGGTCGGGCCATCCCAACGTCATACGCGAGCTCGACCTGCGTTACCTCGCGGGCGCCTCGAAGGGGCCGGTCACGAGCGAAGCTGCGTGGATCGGCGACCCGGCCGCATGCATGCTGCGCGTCGCACTCCGCGACGAGGGCAACGGCGGACGCGTCACTGCGACCGCCCTCGTCCGAACGGGCGCCGCGCCCGACTGAGCAGGAACTGCGTCGAGGTTCTATCGTGCCGTCATGGACGTGAACCTCGAGATCGGGACCAACCTGAAGGGCCACACGGTCATCGTCACGGGTGGCACCCGCGGCATCGGCCTCGGCATCGTGCGCGTCCTCGCGCGCGCCGGATGCGAGTTGATGATCACGGGGCGCAAGCCCGCGCGCCTCGAAGCCGTCGCGGAGGAGCTGACCGCGGCGGACGTGCCGCATCGCACGATGCAGGCCAATGTCGAGGAGCCGGCGACGAGCCAGGCCGTCGTCGACGCGACCCTCGAAGCGTTCGGCAAGGTCGACGGACTGGTCGCGAACGCTCAGTCGTTCCGACCCGTCACGAACCTCGAGGACGTGACCGAAGCGGACTTCGACCTCGTGCTCGAGACGGGGCCCAAGGGCACGCTCTTCCTGATGCAGGCCGTGTTGCCGACGATGCGGAACGCCGGCCGCGGCCGGATCGTGACCTTCGGCTCGTCCATGGGAAACACCGGCGTCCCCGGCTACGGCCCCTACTCCGCCGCCAAGGAGGCCGTCCGCTCCCTCACGCGCACGGCCGGCCGCGAATGGGGCCAGTACGGCATCACGGTCAACTGCGTCTGCCCGGCGTCCGTCGCCCATCGCATGCCCGTCGCCGAGGACGGGAGCGAACGCGCGAAGGCCTTCGCCGAGATGTACAAGGATCATCCGCTCGGGCGCGACGGTGACCCCGAAGACGACATCGCCCCGGTCGTCGCGTTCCTGCTCTCCGACGCCGGCCAGTACATGACGGGCCAGACCTTCATGGTGGACGGCGGCGGCATCATGCGCGCCTGAGACGCGCAGCACCCACGAAAGGTCCCGCGTGTCCGACCATCCCTCCGAGCCGGCCTCCCCGGAAGTCGCTGCGTGGAAGCGCTTCTGCCAACGCATGGAATCCCTCGGCGAGCGCATCCTCGAAGACGACTTCCCGAACGGACCGAGCGACCGGGCGGAGGGAATCGCACACCTCGCCGACCAGGTCTCGTGCTGGCTCGGCTGGTCGATCGCCCACGGCGATCCGAGTGCTCCGTTCTTCCACCGCAGCAACGACCTGTTCACGCAGTGGGGCGGCCCCAACCAGGACAACGCCTATCACCACGTGCGGATCGATCCGCGAAGGCGGTACCGCGTCGCCGGCCGCATGAACAGCTGTGAGCACTTCGTGATCACCCTGCGCGTCGGCTTCATGCACATGAAGGAGTGGGGCACGAAGGCGAGCGTGACCTCCGTCGAGCGCGGGATCGCCCCGGGCGACGACTTCGAGCTCTTCTTCGGTGGCGACGGCTCCGACCCGGCGTTCATCCAGATCCCCGAAGACGTGACCACGCTCTCGACCCGCGAGTACTACGTCGACTGGCAGGCCGTCGAGCCCGCCACGTTCACGATCGAGTGCCTCGACGACGTGCCCGCGCCTTCCCCGGATGCCGACCTGCTCGCCGCGCAGCTCGACCACGCCCTCGAGCAGGTGGAGTCGAGCGTCTTCGGCTGGAACGACTACCTGAAGGATCACCGTAGTCAGGGCGAGGACAACGTCTTCGCGGCGCAACAGACCGTCGCCAAGGGGCTGTCGGACGCCCGTTATGCGTTCCTCTTCTGGAACCTCGCCCCGGACGAGGCGCTCGTGATCGAGACCGACGCGCCGCGAGCGCGTTACTGGGGTCTACAGCTCGCGACGATGGGATGGTTCGAGCAGGTCGACCCGATCCGCCGCATCACGTCGATCAACCAACACCAGGCGGTCCCGAGCGCCGACGGGAACCTCCGCTTCGTGCTCGCCCACGCCGACCCGGGTGTGCCGAACTGGCTCGATACCGCCGACCACCGCGACGGACTCCTCACCTTTCGCTGGTTCTGGCCCGAGGCCGACCCTACCCCGACGAGCCGCGTCGTGAAGCTCGCGGACGTGCGCGACGCCCTCCCCGCGGAGACCCCGACGATCGACGCGCAGGCGAGACGCGAAGAAATCCGCGCGCGCAAGCAGCATCTGGCGTGGCGCTTCCGCACGTGAGGCCGGGGGCGACCGGGCGATGACGTGGACGAAGCCGCCGCGCCCCGATTGGGTGCAGGCGATCAACGAGGGTCGGATCGCCCCGATCGCCGAAGAGGCGGGCCTGCCGCTGACCCTCGACGCGCTCGTCGCGGAGGCGAGCGCCCGTCAAGGGCGCGTCTTCACCGACGCGAAGGCCCGGGACGCTGGCTTCGGCCACCGGGACTTCCCGGCGGCCCCGGCCTTCGATCGCCTCGGCCGATTCCTGACGGCGCTCGACGACGAGGCGCGGCTCACCCCGATCGGGCGATGGATGACGCGCCGGTTCCTGCTGCGGGTGCTCGAGGTCCGCCTCCAACTGATGGATTGGCTCGCGCAGGATCCCGGGGTCCAGGACGAGGAAATCCGCGCACCGCTCTTCGTCGCAGGCGCGCCGCGGACCGGCACGACGATCCTCTTCGCCTCGCTCGCCGCCGATCCGCGCGTGCGCGTGCCCGAGGGTTGGGAGTTGTTGCGGCCGGTGCCACCACCCTCCCCCGATCCGAAGGCCTTCGCGAGCGACCCGCGGATCGCCCTCGCGGATCAGGAGCTCGTCCGTCCGCAGACGGTCGTGTCCGGCCTGCTCAAGGCGCACGAGTACGGCGGTCGCAAGCCGAAGGAGTGCCTCTCGGCGCAGACCTTCGCCTTCGAGTCCGAGGAGCTGACCGCGCGCTACGCCGTGCCGAGCGTCGAGGCCTGGCTCGAAGCGAGCGACATGCGCGACGCCTATCGCATGCACCGCCTGGTCCTCCAGATCCTGCAGCGCGGACACGGGGAGACCCACTGGGTGCTCAAGTCCCCCGTCCATCTCCACGCGTTGCCCACCCTCTTCGAGACCTATCCGGACGCCCGCGTCGCGATCACCCATCGCGATCCGCTCACGCTCCTCGCGTCCCTGACGAGCCTGATCGCCAACCTGCGCTGGGCCCACAGCGACGACGTCGATCCCGCAGCGATCGCCGAGGCGCACGTTCGACGCTATGCGGCGACGTTCGACCGACTGGTCGATTGGACGGACTCGAACGCGTTGCCCGCCGACCAGATCCACCACAGCCATTTCCGTGACTTCGTCGACGCGCCGGTCGAGACCGTGCGCGACCTCTACGCACGCTTCGAGCTGCCCTGGACCGCGGCCCTCGAAGCCGACCTCCGCGCGGCCCTCGATGCGAATCCCCGCGACAAGCACGGGGGGCACGCCTACTCGCGCGAGGATCTCGGAGAGGATCCGGCGGTCCTCCGCCTCCGCTTCGACCGCTACCAGCGCGCCTTCGCCGTTCCCGACGACAGCTAGGCCCCGGGCGCGACGATCGGATCCCCCATCCGGGCGTAGACGTCGAGCATCGTCCCGCCGAAGAAGCGCCCTCGCGTCTCCTCGTCGAGGGGCGCGAGCTGCTCGCGGTAGAAGCCCATGGGGTCGGCGAAGCCCTCGAAGTGCGGGAAGTCCGACGAGAAGACGAGCATCTCTTCGGGCAGCTCTTCGATCGTCTGCACGACCGGCTGGTCGCGGCTCCAGGAAAGCGGCGTACCCTTCACGTTCCGCTCGAGATACTCGCTCGGCTTGAGCGGCAGGTCGTACTTCCCGAGGAAGAGCTCCGACGAGGGCGCGATCCGGCCGTCGATGTCGCGGTAGATGTAGGGCAGCCAGCCCGTGCCGAGCTCCGCGAGGAGAACCGTGAGCTTCGGGTGACGCTCGAAGACGCCGTTGAAGATGAAGGCGTTCACGAGCATCTGCGCGCCGACGTGACCGAAGCTCGAGGAGAAGTAGCGGAGCCTGGTCGTGTCGGTCCCGAGGTTCGCCCAGCCGGGGTGGAAGTCCATCCGCTCGAAACCGACGTGGAGCATCGGCGTCATCCCGAGGTCCGTCGCCGCCGACCACAACGGGTCCCAGTGCGGATGACACGGCGGGTACCCGCCGACCGGGTAGCCCGGAATCAGGAAGATGCGGCTTCCCCGGCGGCGCATCTTCGTGAGCTCGGCGATCGCCCAGTCGAGATCCGTGTACTCGAGACAGGTCACGGGGAGGAGACGACCACCTGCCTCTTCGCAGGTCGTCGCGAGCCAGTCGTTGCAGGTCGACGTGATCTCCTGGAGGAGCGGGAGATCGCGGTTCCCGATCGCGAGCTCGAAGCCGTAGCCCGCTAGACAGATCACGTTCTGAACGTCGATGCCCTGGGCGTCGAGCCACTTGACCCGGGCCGCCGCATCGGCGACCTCGCGCTGGTTCTTGCCCTCGAATTCCGCCCGGCGCTCGGCCTCGCCTGCCTTTTCCTCGCCGAAGAGGATCGCGAGTCCGGGCGGCATGAGTTCTTCGACCGAGGGGCGCTCGTCCTCGGGCACCATCCGCAGCAGGTCTCCGGCGATGCCCTCGACTGCGGTGATCCCCGGATGGAACTTCGGGAGCTTCGCTCGAAGGGCCGGGTAGGGATCCAGCCAGTCCTCGCCGGGCTCGAAGTGCGCGTCGATGTCGAAGATCACGGCGGATTCCTCCTCGCACCGCGTCGCCCGCGGCGCCGCGATCGACTCTGGATGATTCGGCAATCTACGTCAAATCGGAGATGGCATCCTTCGCGTATACTCGGCGAGCGTCGCCCCGCTCCCCTGCGACGCGGGATCCGGACACACCTGCGTGGACTCTCGCTTCGCCCTCGTCCTCGGCTGCTTCCTGCTCTCCGGGTTCGCCGGTCTGCTCTACGAAACTGCGTGGACGCGCGAATTCTCGTTCGTGTTCGGCACCTCGGGCCTCGCCGTCTCGACGGTCCTCGCCGCCTATATGGGCGGCCTCGCCCTCGGCAGCGCCCTCGCCGGCCGCTTCGTCTCGCGCGTCGCACGCCCGGTCCTCGTCTACGGGGTGCTCGAGCTCGGGATCGCCCTTTCGGCCCTCGCCGTTCCCTGGGCGATCGCCGCGACACGCAGCCTCCACGTGTCATGGCTCGAGGGGGTGACCGATCCGGCGTCTCCGCTCGCGCTCGCCGTCACCCTGGGCACCTCGTTCGCGATCCTCTGCGTCCCGACCACCTTCATGGGCGCCACGCTCCCGCTGCTCGCGCGACACGCAGTTCGGGACGACGGCGACATCGGACCGCGCGTCGGGGCGCTCTACGCGATCAACACCACCGGCGCGATCTTGGGCACGCTCGTGACGGCCTTCGTCCTCATGCCCGCGATCGGCCTGCGCAACACCGTCTTCGTCGGTGCCGGGGTGAACGCGCTCGTCTTCCTCGGCGCCGTCGCCTTGTCCCGCGACACGGGCGCGCGTGAACCCGACCCGGCGAAGGCGAGCGGCGAGCGTGCGCCCGCGGTCATCCTCACCATCGCGGGCGTCGCCGGCGTCGCGTCGTTCACCTACGAGGTGATGTGGGTCCGCCTGATCGAGCACGTGATCGGCGGCAGCGTCTACGCCTTCTCGGCCATGCTCGCGAGCTTCCTCATCGGGATCGCGGGTGGCGGCGCGATCGCGTCGCGCATCGCGACGACGAGGGCGCGCGCGCGCCTGGGTCTGGCGCTCACGCAGATCGGCGCCGCCGTCTTCTCGCTGCTCGCCTATCACGCCGTGTCGCGCCTACCGGACTGGCTGGCGCCGGGCGGGCGATTCGAAGCCGCGGACGCCCTCCACGAGATGGCGGCGCTCGCCGCGCTGCTGCTGCTTCCGTCGACCTTGTGCCTGGGCGCGATGCTCCCGCTGGCGGTCCGCGCGGCGGCACGCGTGGCCGAGGCAGCGGCTTCGGCGAGCGCGAGTGTCTACGCGTGGAACACGCTCGGCGCGATCGTGGGATCGGTCGCCACGGGCTTCCTGCTCCTCCCGGCCCTCGACTTCGCCGGCACCCTGGTCGTCGGCCTCGCGCTGAACCTGGGCCTCGCCCTGCTCGCCTGGGCGTCGTCGAAGGATCGCTCCCGCGGCGTCGCGGTCGCAATGGCCGGCGCCGTGGTGCTCGGCCTCGTGCTGCCGCCGACGACGCCCTGGTCGCTGCTGCGAAGCACGCCCCTCGATCGTGATCCGGCGGGTGCTTCCGCCGAGGCACCCGTGCTCTTTCACGCGCTCGGTCGGTCGGCGAGCGTCCTCGCCCTCGACCTGCCCGACGGTGTCCTGATCAGCACGAACGGGATGCCGGAATCGCTCATCATGGAGCCCGGCGAGCGACCGGGTCGCGCGATGCCGGCGCGTTGGTTGGGCCTGCTGCCCGCCCTCGCCGCCCGCTCTCCGGAACGGATGCTCATGATCGGACTCGGCGGCAGTGTGGCCCTCGAGTCGATCCCCTCGAACGTGCGCGAGATCGACGTCGTCGAGCTCGAGCCCGAGGTCGTCGCCGCGAATCGGGCGGTCGACGCGCGCCGGCAGATCGACGTCGCCGCGGACCCTCGCGTGCGGATCCGGGTCGGGGACGCGCGGACCGTGCTCGAGCTCGAGACCGACGCCTACGACGCGATCGTGAGCCAGCCCTCGCACTCGTGGACGGCCGGCGCCTCCCATCTCTACACCCGCGACTTCTTCGAGCGCGTGAAGGGCAAGCTCCGCGAAGGCGGGGTGTTCGTCCAATGGGTCGGCCTGCCCTTCGTCGACGGACCGCTCCTGCGCTCGTTCGTCGCGACCCTCGATGCGAGCTTCGGCCACGTTCGGCTCTATCGGCCGACCTGGGCGGGCGCGCTCTTCGTCGCCTCGGACGTTACGCTCGAGATCGACGAGCGCTTCGACGCCGTTCGCGCGCTGGATCCCGACGCCTTCCACCGCGCAGGCATCCAGAACGCGGCCGTCCTACGTGCCGCGCTCACCCTCGACGAAGCGGGGGTCACGCGCTTCGGCGCGAACCAACCGATCATCACCGACGACTGGAACGCGATGGCCACCCAGGCGCCCTGGGTTCGCGATCAGACGCGCAAGACCTTTGCCGCGCTCTTCGCGCCGGACTCCCCCTTCCGCGGCCGGATGGACGCCGATCCCCTCGCGCTCGTCGAAGCGTTCGTCACCCTGACCCGCGGCGGTGTCGCACGCCAATGGGTGGCTACCCTGCCCGAGGGCCCGGAGCGTGCCCTCGCGGAGGCCTATCACCTCGACCTGCGCCACAAACGGGAGCAAGCGAAACAACGCTATGCGTCGATCATGTCGAGCGACGACGAAGCGGCGGCCGCCATCGCGCGCGTCGCCATCGCGGGGCTCCTGCGCGAAGACGAATCCCAGCCGCCGCCCGAGTTCCAGCCGGGATCGCCCGGTGCGACCCTCGTCGCTGCCTGGGACGCCCTTCGAAGACGCGACCACACCGCGCTGGCCGCCCTCGACGACGGCCTCGCCAGGATCGACGGTCCGACGTCGCCCCCTCCGATCCGTCGACTCGCCCGCGCGGTCCGGATCGAAGGTCGTCTGCGCCGGGGTCGGGTAGACGAAGGGCGGGAGGCCCTCGCGTTGATCGACGACACGATCGGACCCTGGGACACGTCGCGACTCGCCGATCGCGCGCTCGCGGCGGCCCTCGTCGGGGACCGCGACGCCACGATCGCGAGCATCCGCGAGTACGGGCGCTTCGCGTCCCCGGGCGTCCGCGCGGATCGCCGCATGATGCGCGCCTTCCGCAGCGTCTCCGACGACGACTTCGATCCGCATACCCTCGAGCAGCTTCGTCGGCGCGTGGTCGACCCGACACAGCGGTAGTCGTCGAACGCGGCTCGCAGGCGGAAGCCGACCGTCCACTCGCCCTGCCCTGCCGACGCCGCTGCATTCGGTACGCTCCGGATCCCGCGACATGCGGTCGCGGCGTGGAGCACCCGTGCCTGAGTACACCGAATCCGAACAGCGCAATCTGGCCGTCGTCGACCGCCTCTTCGACACGAAGAACCCCGAAGACAAGTCGCTCCTCTTCACCGAGGACGCCGTGTGGTGGAACGGCCTGCCCTTCGTCGGCGAAGGCGGCGAGACCGAACACAAGGGTCGAGCCGCGATCAACGGCATCCTCACCGGCGCCACTTCGGGACCGTCCGAGCAGAAGACGAACCGCGGCGTCGACGCCTACGACGTCTCGACGATCCGGAACGAGGACGTCGTGATCCTCGCCGACGCCGACTACGTCGTGCGCCAGCATACGATGGTCGCGAAGACCCACGGCGGCCGGGATTACCGGAACGTCTACTGCTTCGTGTTCCGCTTCGACGACGAAGGCCGGATCACGTACCTGACCGAGCACTGGAACACCTGGCACGCGTACAACGTGCTCTTCAACCACTACCCGATGGAACCGGCGCACCCGGAAGGACGCCAGGAGACCCCCTGACATGGAACTCGACATCATCGCCCACCCGGGAAAGATCCAGGCGAGCCACGACCACGCCAAACACGTCGAGGACGCCGGCTTCGGCGCGGTCTGGTGGACGGACTCGGGCCGCTCCGCCTACCTCGCCTGCACGGCGTCGGTCCTCTCGACCGACAGCCTGATCATCGGCACCGGCATCGCCGTCGCCTTCCCGCGCAGCCCCATGGTCACGGCCGGGATCGCCTGGGAGCTCGCCGCTTCGACCGGGGGCCGCTTCGTGCTGGGCCTCGGCAGCCAGGTGAAGGCGCACATCGAGCGCCGCTACAGCACCGAGTTCGCGCCCCCCGGCCCCCGCCTCAAGGAATACGTCCAGAGCATCAAGGCGATCTTCCGTGCCTTCAACAAGGAGGAGAAGCTCGCGTTCGAGGGCGACTACTACAACTTCTCGCTCCTGCCGGACATGTGGAGCCCCGGGCCGATCGACGTCCCGGCACCGCCGATCTACGTCTCGGCGGTCCGGCCCTACATGAGCCGGCTGGTCGGCGAGGTCTGTGACGGCATCCACGTGCATCCCTTCCACTCGCCGTCGTTCGTGCGCGACGTCCAGCGAGGCTCGGTCGAAGAAGGCTGTGCCCGGAGTGGCCGGAGCCTCGACGACATCACTTTCTCGATTCCCGTGATGACGGCGGTCGGCGACACCGACGAAGAGCTCGAGAAGACCCGCAACCATGCGCGCACGATGTGCGCGTTCTACGGCTCGACGCCCGGCTATGAATCGATCATGGATCACCACGGCTACGAGGGCATGGGCAAGGAGCTGAACGCCCTGATGAAGAAGGGCGACATCGGTGGCATGAACGCGCTGATGAACGACGACGTCCTCTCGCACTACGTAATCGAGGCGAGCTGGAACGACCTCGGGCCGAAGCTCGTGGACACATACAAGGACGTGGCGCCGAACGTGCGGATCACGTCGTACACCGCGGCGGATCACTTCGACGACCCGGCCATGCGTGAGAAGTGGTCGCACGTGACGAAGGCGATGCGCGACGCGGGCTAGCGCCGACCGGTCGACTACAGGCCTGCGAATTCCGTCAGGGCCTTGCGACTCTCGAGGTCCTCGATCGCCGCGGACGCCCGTTCCAGAAACGCGGCGGCGAATTTCTTGCGGCGCGGGGTCGCGTCCTCCGGGAAGGTCACGACCTGGCACGACGCCGGTGCGAGATAGCTCGCCTGAAGTCGATGGGTCTTCCAGGCGTCGTCGAACGAGATCGACGTGCCGCCGAGGCTGCTTCGGACGTCGAGGTAGTGCCGAATCAGGTCGGCGTCCCGAGCGCGCCGATCCTCGACGGACAGGCACATGTTGAGGAAATAGCTGACGTCCCGGAGCGGCGTGCTCAAGGCGATGATTCCCCAGTCGAGGAACCCGATCGTGTCGCCGTCGAAGAAGAGGTTCCCGATGTGGGTGTCGCCGTGGATCACGGTCCTGGGCCCCTCGCTCCAGATCGCATGGAGCGCCTCGCGCTGCTCGATGTAGACCGCGGCCATCTCCGCGAAGGCGTCGGTCAGCTTGTCCCGGTGGTGATCGAGTCCTTCCTGCAGGCGCAACGATCCGTAATCGCTCGGCGGGTCCGGAACCGGGACCCAACCCGCTTCGGCCTCGCGAACCTTCGGGTCCTCGAAGCGGACGTGCATCGCCGCGAGGTCCTCGAGCGCCTTTGCCGCCGCATCCGGGGTCGGGCTCTCGGGTCCGGACGAGACCGTGCATCCGCTCTCGTTCAGATCCTCGAGCAGGATCACGAACGCCCCGCCCTCGTCTTCTTCGAAGCGAACGACGTGGGCTTCGGGAACGCGCAGGTCGAGCTTCGGCGCGAGGCGCTCGTAGAACTTCGCCTCGCGGAGCCCCATCTGCGTGTGCGCGATCTGGACCCGTCGCGTCGGATCGATCGGAAGGAGCTTGCCGAAGAGCGACGCCGGCCCGGGCGGCGAGTCGCTCGCATAACGGACCTTCAGCCACGCATGGGAGTTCGTGACCTCTGCGGCGTCCGCCAGCTCGACGTGCTCGGCCGTGACGCCCGGATGCCGCGCCTGGAGGGCCTCGGTCAGCCAGGCGGCGTCGATCGCAGCGCTGCTCGCGGGGACGTGCGTCACGCTTTGTTGCCGCTCTTGACCTGCGACAGGATCTCGTCGCCGCCGAGGGATTGCAGATGCGGCCCCGCCTGCAGATCCCCGAGCGTCCGGATCACCGAGCGGCCGCCGCGGGCTTCGATCGCGGTATGGACCGCGCGCTTGTTGACGGCGAGGACCGCCGAAGGCGTCTGTGCCATGCCGCTCGCGATCTCCAGCACCTTGGCTTCGAGCGCGTCCTCCGCGAAGGCCTGATTGAGGATGCCCACGCTCGCGGCCTCCGTTCCGCTGAACACACGCCCGGCGACCTGAAGCTCCATCGCGACCCGCGGCGGCAGGTGTGTCGGGAACCAGTCGAAATCCGGCAGCGCGAAGCGGGTCACCGGGTGCGAGAACTTCGCATCCTCGGCGCCGTAGGCCAGGTCGCACGCACCGACGAGCTCGAGTCCTCCGGCCATCGCATAGCCGTGGACCTGCGCGATCACGGGCTTGAAGAGGTCCCAGATCGAGGTCCAGCCCTCGGTCACGTGCCGCGCCCATTGCATGCCGACCTGCGACGTCCAGTAGGGCTGGTCGCTACCGAGATCGCTCCCGAGGTCGTAGCCCGACGAGAAGCACTTCCCGGCGCCGCGAACGATCGAGACCCGGATCGCGTCGTCCCCGTCCGCCGCCTGGAGACCTTCGAGCAGCTCTCGGCGGAGCTGGTTGTCCATCGCGTTGCGCTTCTCGGGGCGGTTCAGCGTGAAGCGACGCACGCCCTCGGCGGGGTCGTCGATCGCGACGTGGGCGGACTCGGCCATCTGCGGTTCCTCGCTCGGACCGCCGGGGCGGCCTTCGGGTGAGCGACGAGCTTAGCGAGCGCGACGACGGCTGCGCGCGCCGGCGGGCGGCCGGCTGTCAGACGATCAGCGCGCCCGCCGTCACGTGCAATTCGACCCCGGTCACGTTCCGGGCGCGGTCGGAGCCCAGGTAGAGGCAGGCCTCGGCGATGTCTTCCGGATCGACGTGGCGCTTCAGCTCCGTCGTCGAGGCGACGCGTTCGCTCATCTGTTCCGGCGTGATCCCGCTGCTCGCGGCCATTTGCTCGAGTAGACCTTCGAGCCCCTGCCCGGCCGTGAAGCCCGGCGTCACGACGTTCACGCGAACGTTCTCTCGCCCCATCTCGCGCGCCAGGGTCTTCGACAGGCCCACCATCGCGAGCTTGGTCGAGCTGTACTCGCCCATGCGCTCCTGCAGCGCCGTCGACGCGAGCGTCCCGATGTTGATGATCGATCCGCCGCCCGTCTCCGCCATCGCACGCGCCGCATCGGCACAGAGCTTCATCGTGCCGACGACGTTCAACTGAACGGACTGCGCGTAGTGGGACCAGTCGCTGTCGATCATCGGCTTGCGTTCGAAGCCCGACGTCGCGACGTTGACGAGGACGTCGAGGCGGCCGAGCTCGGCGACCACGCGATCGACCAGCGCGGCGTTCGCGGCCAGATCCGTGATGTCGGACGGCGCGGCGAGCGCGCGCCGACCGGTCTCTTCGGCGATCTCGTTCGCGAGCGATTCGAGGGGCTCCGCGCGGCGGGCGGACACCGCGACGTCGGCCCCGTCCCGCGCGAAGGCGAGCGCGGTCGCACGGCCGATATCGGGGCCGGCGCCGGTCACGAGGGCGACCTTTCCTTTGAGCGTACGATCCATCGAGTCCTCGGGAGCGGGTCGAAATCGGCGCCGAGCCTAGCCCAGGGATGCGACCGCGGGATGCCCGGAATCCGCGTTAGACTCCCGGCCGCCCTTGCGCCCCGATTGGACGAGTCCTTGAGCAGCTCCACCGCCGAACCGGAGGCCCTCCCCGGCCCCGACGCCGACGCCCCCGCGTCGCTCCCCAACGATCCGGCGACGGCCTCGGACGACGACACCGCGCGCCGCCGTCCAAAGGGCAAGGACCTGCGACCAATGCGCGGGCTGCTTCCCTTCGTCCTGCGGTACAAGGGGACGGTGCTCGCAGCGTTCGCGGCCCTCGTCGCGTCGACCTCCCTGACGCTCGCGTTCCCCTGGGCCTTCGGCGCCGTGATCGACAGCGGCTTCGCGGAGCAGGACGAGTCGGCCATCAACCAGACCTTCCTCATCCTGATCGGCGTCGCCGTCCTCTCGGGTCTGACCAGCTCGATCCGCTTCTACCTCGTGTCGTGGATCGGCGAGCGCGTCGTGACCGATCTGCGCGCGGCCGTCTTCGATCACGTCGTCGGGCAGAGCCCCGCCTTCTTCGAGAAGAATCACACGGGCGAGATCCAGGCGCGCCTCACCACGGACACGACGCTGATCAAGACCGTCGTCGGCTCCACCGTCTCGATCGCGCTGCGCAACGCGTTCACGCTCGTCGGCGCCGGCACTCTCCTCGTCTGGACGAGCCCGGGCCTCGCGGGCCTCGTGCTCTTCGCGATCCCTCTCATCATCGGGCCGCTCCTGCTCTTCGGGCGATGGGTCCGTCGACTCTCCCGGCGCAGCCAGGACACCCTCGCCGACACGAACGTCTTCGCGAGCGAAGCGCTGTCGTTCGTGCAGACCGTGCAGGCCTTCAATCACGAAGCAGCGGATCGTCGTCGCTATCGCGGGGTCGTCGAGGTCGCCTTCGACGCCGCCCGCGCCCGCATGCTGGCCCGGGCCGGCCTCACCGCCCTCGTCATGTCCCTCGTGATGGCCTTCGTGGTCGGCATCATCTGGATCGGTGCCCATAATGTTCTCGACGGATCGATGAGCGGCGGCGAGCTCACCCAGTTCGTCGGCTACGCGCTGCTCTCTGCGGTCGCCCTCGCCGCAGTCGCGGAAGTCTGGGGCGACGTCCAGCTCGCCGCGGGCGCCGCCGAGCGACTCTTCGAGCTCCTCGCCGTAGAGCCGGAGATCGAGATCTCGACCGACCCGATTCCCCTTCCCGAGCCGCCGATCGGCCGCGTCGAGTTCGAAGGCGTCGGATTCCGATACCCCACGCGACCCGAAGTCGAGGCGCTCCGGGGGTTCGACCTGCGCGCAGAGGCGGGCGAAACGATCGCCATCGTGGGCCCCTCAGGCGCCGGCAAGAGCACGGTCCTGCGCCTGCTGCTTCGCTTCTACGATCCCCACGCCGGCGCGATCCGGGTCGACGGCGTCGACCTCCGGGAAACGGACCCGCTCGCGGCCCGCTCGCGCATGTCGATCGTCCCCCAGGAGACCGCCATCTTCACCGAGAATCTCCGTGAGAACATCCGCTACGGACGCCCCGACGCCACGGACGAAGAAGTCGAAGCGGCCGCGCGGGTCGCTCTCGTCGACGAATTCGTCCGCGACCTGCCCCGAGGCTACGACACCCCCCTCGGTGAGAACGGCATGACCCTCTCCGGCGGCCAACGCCAGCGCGTCGCGATCGCCCGCGCCGTTCTCAAGGACGCGCCCATCCTGCTCCTCGACGAAGCCACGAGCAGCCTCGACTCCCAGAGCGAACGCCTCGTCCAGCAGGCCCTCGAGCGCCTGAAGACCGGCCGCACCACGATCGTCATCGCCCACCGCCTGGCCACCGTCCGCGGCGCCGACCGCATCCTGGTCGTCGACGGCGGCCACGTCGTCGCCAGCGGCCGGCACGACGACCTCGTCACCCAGGGCGGTCTCTACGCCGACCTCGCCAAGATGCAGCTCGACGGCGACGCGGCCTAGGCGTACACTCCTCGGCTCACCGGGGGGTGCGCATGAGCCAGGATCCGAGCCGCTACGTCTGTCCGAACTGCACGGGAGCCATGGACGGCCTCAAGTGCAAGATCCGCTGCCAGCGATGCGGTTACTTCGAGTCGTGTTCGGATCTGGAGCCGGCGCCGCCGTTGAGTGCCACGCGCCCGGAACGGCCGGGGAGATAGGCTTCGACGCTTCCGGGATCGCGAGCGTCCTGCCGTTGGTTCTGGTGGGGCGTCGCCTGGTGTCGCCGAGTCGCGACACTTCGAGCGTGCGGGGCGCCCTGCTCTCGGTTTTGACGGGGGTGTCGTCTTGCGTCGCTGAGTCGCGACGCTTCGAACACGCGAACGCCGTGCCCTCGGTAGTGATGGAGGGCGTTTGGTGTTAGGCGAACGCTCTGTCGTGGGGCCCGATCGAAGATCAGATTTCGATCAGATGTTAGGCCTTGGCTTGATTCGGTAGACCATCGCCCCTATGTTCGTTAGGCGATGGCAGTCCCCCAGCAGCTCTCGATCGATCAGTGCTTCGTGCAGCGCCGCGTGGCTTCACGGCGGCGAAAGAAGCCCGGGCGGAAACCTGCTCAGAGAGCACGGGTTCGGCACAGGGAGCGTGTGGCGGTTCGGAAGGAACACCCGGTTCACGTCACGCTTCGCATGCGTCGGGACGTCCCGTCTCTTCGGCATGGGCGCTGGCTTCGCGCGTTTCGGGAGACGCTGGAACGCGGATGTGAGCGAGGCGACTTCCGCGTCGCGCACTACTCCGTTCAGCGCGACCACGTGCACATGATCGTGGAGGCGACGGACAAGAAGGCGCTCGCCTCGGGCATGAAGAGCATCGGCGCTCGCATCGCCTTGGCGGTAAACCGCGTCTTCCGCAGGAAGGGACCCGTCCTGGACGGTCGCTTCCACACGGTCGTGCTCGCGACGCCGCGCCAGGTGCGGAACGCGCTTCGCTACGTGCTTCTCAATGACCGGAAGCACCGGCGACAGCGAGGCGATGGGCTCGCCCGAAGCAACGCGCCCGATCCGGCCTCTTCCGGCCGCTTCTTCGAAGGCTGGAAAGAGCGGATCACAGCGGCCCCGAAGATCGAAGTCGCCCGCCCGAGATCCTGGCTACTCGCCAAAGGCTGGCAACGAGGCGGCGGCCCGATCTCCCTCTCGGAAATCCCGGGCTAACCGGGCCCACCGCACGGCCGACGAGCACCCCAAGCGCCACCCACGAGCACGAACGCCCGAACCCGCGCCCCTAGAAGATCCACCCCTCCGCCCCCTCCTCCGGCAATTCATGCACGAAGTGAAACTCAAACCCGTGCTTCCGGGCGTAGAGGGAGTCGGCTTCGCCATCGCCGATGTGGATCCATCTTGTCGTCTGCGGGAACCTGGCGCGCACCTCGTAGAGCTTGTGTTTGTGGTCGATGAAGTCGAGCTCGATGCCGTGGCGCTCCCAGAGCAGGCGCTGGTCGCTCTTCGTTCGATCGGATGCGCTTCCGACGACGTAGCCGAGGGCCTTCGCGCGATGGATCCAATCGAGCGGGATCGTGCCGGGCGGATCGCCGACTTCCATCGTGCCGTCGATGTCGAGGCTGAGCAGGACCATTTCGGTTCCTCGTTCGCCTAACGCTCGCGGAGATCGATCAGCTCGTCGTCACCGCGCACCGATCGATCGAGGAAGTCGAGATCCTCGCAGAGCCGCGCGAAGCGTTCGGGGCCGAGGTGTTCGACGAGGCGCTTCGTCATGCGCTCGTCGACGCGGTCGATGTCGGCGAGGAGCTGGCGCCCGCGATCGGTGAAGACGACGCGACGGGCGCGGCCGTCGATCTCGTCCGGGATCCGCTCGACGTAGCCGAAGGATTCGAGGTTCTGGACGAGCTGGCCCGTGCGCTGAGGCGTGAGACGCAGCCGCTCGGCGAGCTCCGACATGCCGAGACCGTCCGCCGGGAGGTTCACGATCAGATGGGAAGCCGCAGGGGCGTACTCGTGGCCGAGCGCCTCGATTTCGGACCCCGCCTCGGAGCGGATCGTGTTCGCGGTGGCGATCAGATGGCGGAGCATCCCGTTCGCCGACGTCTCGGTCTTCCGGTCCACGTGCGTCTCCCTGGCCCCATCCCACCTTACGGCGGCAGCAGGGGCGTCGAGGCGGAGCCTAGGCCGAATCGGGAATTTACGAAAGTCCCTTGTCTATTTTGACTCAGCGGAGTATCAAGATGGGGCGAACCCGATTCCGGCGACCGGCGCGACCCCGTCCCGCCCGCTCCGCCGCTCGATGGAGGCCCCCACCATGCCCACTGCCGAACGCCTGATCTCCTCCGACGACCACGTCGACCTCGCTCACGACGCCATCAAGGCGAACCTCGCCTCGAAATTCCACGGTGCCTACGACGACGCGCTGATGGAATTCGGGATGGGCATGGCGAAGACCATGAGCTCCGAAGCCAACGCCCTCTGGCGCAAGCAGCAGGACCTCCCGGAAGGCGAAGCCCGCCGAATGGACAGCCTCGAGGGCCGCAACTACCCGTCCGCGGGTCGGGCCGGACACACCGATGCCAAGGCGCGTCTCGAGGATCTCGACGCCGACGGGATCGAAAAGTCGGTGATGTACTGCGAGGTGAGCGCCTTCCGGTATCTCTACCTGCTGAAGGAAGGCAACCGCGAAGCGACGCGCGCGTTCAACACGACGATGCACCAGTTCGCCGAGGTCGACCGCGACCGGATGGTCGTCTCCTACCAGATTCCGATCCACGACATCGATGCCGCCGTCGCCGAGGTGAAGTGGGTCGCCGAGACCGGCGGCAAGTCGCTGCAGCTGCCGGTCTACCCCGCCGAGCTCGGCCTGCCCGACTACTGGGACAAGCGCTACGACCCGCTCTGGGAAGCGATCGGCGAGACCGATCTCCCGATCTGTCTCCACATCGGCCTGAACACCCAGCTCGAGAGCCTGGCCCAGCGTGACCCGACGCCCCAGAAGGGCATCTTCGTCGGCGCGGTCGCGCTCACGACCGCCGAGCCCCTCGGCATGTTCATCATGGGGGGCGTCTTCGAGCGCTTCCCGAAGCTCAAGGTCGTGTTCGTCGAGCCCGGGCTCGGCTGGGTCGACTGGTGGCTCTACATCGTCGACGACCTGCAGGCGCGCCAGGGCTACGAGTTCCCCGCGATCACGAAGCCCCCGAGCCACTACTTCAAGCAGAACGTGTTCCTCACGTTCATCGACGAGCCGAACGCGTATCGCCTCGCGACCGAGCGCCTCGGTGTCGACAACATCATGTGGTCGTCGGACTACCCGCACCCGGTGTCGAGCTGGCCGCGCTCGCGGGAGATCGTGAACAACATGTTCGACGGCATCCCCGCCGAGGACCGCGCGAAGATCGTCTACGGCAACGCCGCCCGGGTCTGGAACCTGTAGATGTCGAGCGTGATCGCGCCGACGCCGGACGGCGTCGACCAGTATTTCTGGGATGGGGTCGCTCGCAAGCAGCTCTTGCTGCAGAAATGCGCGGCGTGCGGCGTGCTCCGGCAGCCTCCGGCGCCGATGTGCGCCGAGTGCAACGCCCTCGAGTGGGACACTCAGGAAGCGACCGGCCGTGCGACGGTCTACAGCTGGCTCCAGTCCCACCACCCGACCGAGCCGGATGCCGCTCCGCGCATCATCGTCGTGCTCGATCTCGAGGAGGGCGTCCGCTTCGTTTGCAATCTCGTCGAATGCGCGCTCGACGACGTACGCCACGGGCTCCCGGTCGAGCTCACCTGGGCCGAGTACCCGAGCATGAACCGCGAGGAGCCGCAGATCCTGCCGCAGTTCCGACCGGCGGGAGGCGAGGCCTGATGGACCGCACCCTCGCCGACAGCGCAGCCATCGCCGGCATCGGCCAGACCGAATTCTCGAAGAACTCCGGCCGCAGCGAGCTCCAGCTCGCCGCCGAGGCCAGCCTCGCGGCGATCCGGGACGCCGGCCTCGAGCCCTCCGACATCGACGGGATGGCGACGTTCACCCTCGACACGAGCGACGAGCTGCTGCTGATGCGCGCGCTCGGTCTCCGGGAGGTCAACTACTGGTCCCGCGCGCCCTTCGGCGGCGCCGGCGCCAACACGACGATCATGCAGGCCGCCGCCGCCGTGGCGAGCGGCGCCGCGAAGCACATGCTGGTCTGGCGCGCGTTCAACGAGCGCTCGGGCCACCGCTTCGGCCAGCCCCAGGATCCCGGCACCACGGTCGGGTGGAACTGGTACCTGCCCTTCGGCCTCGACACACCCGCGAAGATCTACTCCCTCACGTTCCAACGCTACATGGACCGCTACGGCTTCACGAACGAGGACATGGGGCACTACCCGGTGGTCGCCCGCAAGCACGCCGCGACGAACCCGGCCGCCTGGTTCTACGAACGCCCGATCACCCTCGAGGATCACCAGAGCTCGCGCTGGATCGTGGAGCCCATCCTGCGCCTCCTCGACTGCTGCCAGGAGAGCGACGGCGGCGTCGCGCTGGTGATCACGACGCCCGAGCGCGCGAAGGACATGCCCAACCCGCCCGTGATGATCCGCGGGATCGTCGACGCACAGCTCATCCACGGCCACGTGATGTTCAACTACTACCAGGACGACCTCTCTCGCTACGAAGAGAACTACCGCGCCGCGCAGCGTCTCTGGGAGATGACGGGCCTCGGGCCGTCGGACATGCACCTCGCGACCATCTACGAGAACTTCAGTCCGATCGTGTTCATGCAGCTCGAGGGCTACGGCTTCTGTAAGGCCGGCGAGAGCGTCGACTTCGTGAAGAACGGCCACATCGACCTCGGCGGCACGATCCCCGTGAACCCCCACGGTGGCCTGCTCGGCGAGGCCTACATCCACGGCGTGAACAACATCCTCGAAGGCGTGCGCCAGATCCGCGGCGAAGCCGTGAATCAGGTCGACGGTGCCGAACACGCGCTCGTCGCCGGCGGGCGTGGCGGAATGGTCTTGGGGAAGGCCTGACCTCCGTGGACGACTCCGAACCGGCCGACCGAGCTCGCAGCGCCGCAAGCGTCGCGACGAAGCTCGCGATCGCGCTCGTGATCGCCCTCGTCCTGTCGGTCACGGCGCCGGGGCTGCTCGCCAACGTCGGGATCCGCGCCGCGGACGCGCTCGGCGAGCAGGACCCGAAGAGTCCGGCCCGCTTCGTGGTCTCGAACGACGGCATCCTCCCGATCTGGGACGTCCGAACGCACTGCAAGGTCGAGCAGGTCCGGTTCCTGAACGGCGACCGAGTCGCGGACACGTCCTTCGGCGCGCCGAGTCCCATCGACGAGGTGTCCTTGCCTCCCGGTGGAGCGGTCACGGTCGCGTGTTCCGTGCGCGCGCTGGTGAAGTTCACGTCCGGGATCGACCGCATCGACTATCGGGCGCGCGCAACCTATCGCGTGGTTCCCGATTGGATTGCCTGGGGCGATCTCTTCGATCGCGATCGGCAACAGCGGTTCGTCTCACCGAGGGATCCCGACGGCACGTTCCGACTCTTCCCGATCGACGACGACTGAGCGCCGCTGAGCCACGCTGACCGGTTAGTCGAGCAACCCGTCCGAGCCCTGGTTGTTCTCGAAGAAGTCGAAGTCGATCGAGATCGCCGCCGCGAAGAGCACCCAGCGCTCGGTGGCCGTCCAGGTCCCGCTCTCGATCGCCACCCGGAACGTATCCGCGTCGGCGAAGATCTCGCGCAGCGCACCGCCCCACTTCTTCGAGACCTCGGCCGTCCCGCCTTCGCGCTCGTGCTCCGCGGGGAAGGTCCAGAGGCGCCAGAGCGGGCTCGAGATCTTCGCGAAGCAGTGGCCGTGCTCGTCGAGCAGGTCGTATTTCTTGCGGATCAGCCCGAAGCGGCGCTCGACGGTGCCGAGCTTCGCCCCGCCTTCCGCCAGCACGTCGAGGCTCGAGAAGAGCCAGAAGAAGGGGCGCGCCAGTCGCACGACCGCCGAGCCGTCCGCGTTGTGGACGCGCACGTCGAGCGAGCGATGGGAACCGAAGACGTTGCGCTTCATGAAGCCGCCGATCCCGCTCGATACCTCCGAGATCGTCCCGACCTCGTTCTGCGCCTCGTCGAGCACCTGGTACTGATTGCGGGTCTCGAAGTCGATCAGGATCTCCGTCCACTCCTTCTTCTGGCGGATGAAGTACTGATTCGCGTGCTCGACGAGATCCCGCAGCATGTGGCCCTCCTGGCGCGACGGCGCCGGTGGACGCGGCTCGCAGCGGGAAGATACACGGGTGCCCGCGACGCGGGGTCCGCGGCAGGCGGCCCGGGTCGCGTTAGCATCCGGGCATGGCCTCTGCTGATGACGCCCCCACGCCCGCCGGCGCCCTTCACGACCTCCGCGTGATCGAGTTCGCCCAGGCGCTGGCGATCCCCTACTGCGGAAAGATGCTCGCGGACATGGGGGCCGACGTCGTGAAAGTCGAGCCACCGCGGGGCGACACCTATCGGCTCCAGAATCGCACGCACGTGAAGCACGAGGGCCGCGACTTCGCTCTGTGCAACCGCGGCAAGCGGAGTCTGTGTCTCGACCTGACCCACGCCGAGGCGCGGGACGTGATCGATTCGCTGGTTTCGAGCGCCGACGTCGTACTCGTGTCGATGAAGGGCTCGGACGTCACGCGCTACGGCCTCGACTACGAGCGGCTCCGCGAGCTCGACCCGAGGCTCGTGTATCTGCAGAACTCGCCCTACGGCTCGAAGGGACCGCTCGCGATGGACGGTGGCTACGACGTCGTCGCGATGGGGCTCTCCGGCATGTCGGCGATCCTTGCTTCTCCGGACGACGACGGTGGGACGCCCCGATTCGTCCGCCCCGCCCTCGCCGACATCGTGACCGGCATGCTCTCGTCCCTCGCCGTCGTCACCGCCATCCGCCATCGCGACCAGACCGGCGACGGGCAGCGGGTCGAGACCTCCCTCTTCCACACTTCCCTCGGTCTGATCTCGAACATGATGTTCCGCTACGAGGACCTCGACGGCGCGCACATGGACGCGTTCGCGGAGCGCCTGGCGACGCTGCGCGCCCAGGGCACCGGCTTCGACGATCAGCAGCGCGCCTTCCGCGACCATTTCGGCGGTTGGCCCGCCGGCAACATCTACTTCCGCCACTACCGGACCGCCGATGGCTTCCTCTCGGTGGGCTGCCTGTCGCCGCGACTGAACGAGCGCCTTCGCGAGGCCACCGGACTCTTCGATCCACGCGGCACGCCCGATTTCGATCCGACGAGCGAGTCGGGGCGCGAGGCACTCGACCTGTTGGAGCGCGAAGCCGAGGCGCTCTTCGCGACCCGCGAGACCGAGGACTGGCTCGCACAGCTGCGCGAGCACGGCGTTCCCTGCGCCCAGATGAACTTCCCCCACGAGATCTTCGACGACCCACAGGCCGTCGCGAACGGCTACGTCGAGGACCTCGATCATCCGGCGCTCGGCCCCTATCGCGCGGTGACCACACCGGTAAAGATGGACGCGACGCCGCTGCGAGCGAAGGGCCCGTCGCCCGCCCTCGGCGCGCATACCGATGAAGCCCTCAGCGAGTCCGGCCAGGACGCCGAGCGAATCGCGAAGTGGCGCGCGGCGCGCGTCATCGGCCGCTACGACGAGTAGGCACTCGACACACCCCTCGCCGCCGCGCCCGTGCCGCAGGAGAGATCCCATGGTCTACGCCCCGAACACCCGCCCCTACTACGACGCCGACAGCCACATCATGGAGCTGCCGGACTTCCTGCGCGTCTACGCCGACCCGGACATTCGGGACGAGCTGCCGCTCGTCGACTACGGCGCTTCGATGAACAGCCAGAAGGAGGTCGATGCGATCGCCGCGAACGGCGGCCACAGCGCGGAACACGTCGCGGAGCACCTCGCCTACGGCGACGAGCTGATCGCGAAGTCGAAAGAGATCCACGCGGTTGGCGCCTTCGATGCCGCCGAGCGGAAGCAGGCCCTCGATCTACTCGGGTTCAAACGCCAGCTGGTCTTCGCGACCCACAGCCTCGTGACCGCCTTCCACCCGAGCTCGCGCTACCCGTCGAAGCTCAAGTACGGCGCGGCGCGCGCCCACAACCGACACATGACGGAATTCTGCAAGGACGACGACCGCCTGCTCGGGGTCGGTGCCTGCGCCCTCGACGACCCGGAGGCCGCGATCCGCGAGCTCGACTTCTGCCTCGAGGCCGGCCTGCAGGCGATCTGGGTGCCCCATCGCGCGCCGATCGACATCTCCCCCGGCCACGTCGACCTCGAACCCTTCTGGGCACGGCTTGCCGAGGCGGGGGTGCCCTTCGTGGTGCACGTCGGCGGATCGCCGCTCCACTCCCTGAAGTCGTGGAGCAACAACGGCCGCAAGAAGACCCGGGACCTCTTCGGCGGCGGCGAGAACGTACGCACCAAGGATGCCGCGCTGATGCATCAGAACCCCGAGGCGTTCATCAGCGTGATGCTGATCGACGGCGTCTTCGAGCGGCACCCGAACCTGCGCGGTGCGGCGGTCGAGCTCGGCGCCGGGTGGGTGCCGGAGCTGCTGCGCCGGCTCGATTCGACCTGCCGGCTCTACGGCCGGGTCGACGAGAGCGTGCGCTTCGACCGCACCCCCTCGGAGCAGCTGTCCCAGCAGATGGGCTTCACGCCCTACCCCCACGAAGACGTCGCTCAGCTGATCGCCGACTCGAACGAGGAGCTCTACCTCTTCTCGAGCGACTGGCCCCACATGGAGGGCGGCCGCGACCCGATCGGGAAGTTCGAGCGCTCGGTCGCGAGCGTCTCGCCCGAAGCCCAGACGAAGTTCTTCAGCGAGAACTTCCTGCGGCTGCTGCCGGAGGCGCGGGTCTAGCGCGTTCGGCGTGTATCAGTCGCCGCTTCCGAAGATGCCGGGGTCGCGCATCACGGCGCCGAGGTCGACCCCGCGGCGCGCCATTATCCATCGGCGGAGCGGATACCAGCCGAACGCGACGACGGCGCCAACCGAGAGCCAGACGATCACGCCGGGCGACAGATCGCGCCCGAGCAGCACGACCCCCAGCAGCGCCATCGCCTCGGAGAACGCGAACAGGCCCCAGAGACCGACGGGGCCCGGCCGCAGGAGCGACTGCGCATAACGCTCCGGATACGCCCCCGGTATCCGCGTCACCGCCCAATACACGAAGAACGCCGGGAGCGTCGCGGCGATCGTCGACGCCCGGGCGATCGCGCTGATGTCGAGGCCGGCGACGAGCGGCACCAGGCCGATGATCCCCATCGCCGAGAGGATCACCCACGGCGCGCCGTGGCGATTCAGCTGGCCGACCCACGGAGGCAGCAGGCCGTCCCAGGCCGCGACCATGAAGTTGCGCGGGAGCTGGATGAACTGCGCGTTCAGCGTCGTGCCGATCGCGATGCCGGCGCCGCCCACGAGGAAGTAGGTCATCGCCCAGCCCGGCAGGAAGGCCCGCCCGGCGACGGTCAAAGGCTGGTCGACCATCTCCTGCCACGGCACGACGCCCACCGCAGCCAGCGCGACGCACCCGTAGAAGAGCGCGACGAGCAGCGTGGCCGAGACGATGACGCACGGAATCGTGCGCGCGGCGTCCTTGGTCTCGCCCCCGAGCCCGACGACGAGATGCGCGCCCCCGGTCGCGAACTTGAGCAGCAGGACCGCCGAGGCGAAGCCCGTCCAGCCGTTCGGAAAGAGCGGATCGAAGCGCGCGGCATCGAGCTCCGGAGCCGCGAAGCCCGCGTAGATCGCGAGGGCCGAGAGCAGCACGAGCACCATGAAGGACTGCACTCCGGCCGCGATCTGCAGACCGAAGAGGTTCGCCACGAAGAGCCCGATCACGATCACGATGCCCCAGCCGTTGACCGAGAGCAGGGGCAGGATCGGATTCAGGTAGAGCCCAAAGCTCGAGCCGTAGAGCGCGAGGCTGATGCTCGCGAGCAGGATCAGCATCAGCACTCCCGAGCCCATCCACGCACCGCCGAGCCGCGAGCACCAGACGTAGTAGGCGCCCACCGTCGGCAGCGTCCCACCCGCGATCACGATCGGGAGCGAAACCGCAAGCGAGAGCAGCGCGGCGAGCACATACGCGAGAAAGACCGCGGGACCCGTCATGCCGATCGCGACGCCGGTCAGCGCGACGACGCCGGCACCGATGATCTGCCCCATCGCAATGAAGAGGAGATCCCGAAAGCCGAGGACACGGGACAGCTCCTCTTCCGGACGCGACATGGACGCTGATCCTCCTCGAGCGGGTGGGCTCAGGTCTCCGACGGACCGCCGCTCGCGATGATCGGGACGTCCGCGAGCGCCGCGAGGCCGAGCGCCTCCAGATCGGCGAGCGCGATCTCCTGGACCCTGACCGCGGGTGCGCCCTCGGTCTGGATGAGTCGCAGGCTGAACACGCCCGCCTCGTGTTCGAAGGTGTCGATCCAGTTTCCGCCGAGGCCGGGATCGCGATCCGCGATCACCGCGAGGATCGACCCGTCGTCCTCGTACGCCGCCGTGAACTTCGTGATGTAGCCCTGCCCGTCCTCGTACACGTCGAGATTCTCCTGCCACCGGTTGCAGACCTGCAGGATCCAGTGCTCACACTCGGCGGGCATGAATCGCACGACGAGCGCCTGGTCGCGCGGCTTGCGCCAGCAACCGAAGCCGTGGAGACGGTCGAGGACGCCACCATTGCTGAGATAGGTCGCCTCGGAGAAGTCGATCGTGTTCGGACGCTGGGACAGGTTGTCGAACCACCAGGCGCGCACGAGCTCCGCATAGCCGAGCACGATCTGCGCAGTCTTCGCGAGGCCCTCGCTCATCTCCGCCGCTCGGATCGGCCGCGGACGCGGCGCGTCGAGACGCTCGATCTCGAAGGTCGGCGGCGTCACCGCCGATCGGTCGTTGTAGACGGTCCGGATCAGGATCCCGGTCGTTTGGGGCTGGAGACCGAGGCCGTTCTTCTCCGGCGGATCCTGCGAGACGATCACCTCGAAGTTTCCGTTCGCGTCGAACTCGAGGTCGCGGCTCGAGACGAAGCTCGTAGTCGTGAGGTTCGACGGGTCGAACTCGGGCAGCGCCGAGACGCCGGCGTCGGCCCAATCGCGCGCCCCGAGATCCACAGGCTGGGGCGCCGTCCAGGTCGCCATCACGAAATAGGGCAGCGTCCCGCGGTTGCCGCGGATCCGGTACTCGTGCTGCCCGTCGACGAACTCGCACATCAGGTGGTCCTGGTCCGGGCTCTGGACGTTGATGCTCTGGCGCCAGGGCGCGTCGCGCAGGCGCGGCCGGTCGGGCTCGCAGTTCTCGACCATGCGCTCGAAGCCGTTGCGCGTGAGTCGGGTGAGGAAGCGGTACCACTCCGCGCGCTCGAGGTCCGAGGGCTCGTCACCGAAGTCCTCGATGACCCGGCCGGCCACCTTCAGGGAGTCACAGAAATCGTCCCAGGCCGCGCCCGAGACGAGGCGCTCACGCGCAGGGTCCTGCATGCGACTGTCTCCCGCCGCGTGTCGTGCGGCCCGCGGTCACGATAGAGAACGCGACCGCACGGTGCTGCGCGCCTTCCGGCTTCGCTATGCAATGGGACGCCCTCACGAGCCCGGGAGCCCACTTTGCCCTCCGCAGAACCTACTCCGCCGATCGACCACGACGCGCTGTCCCGCTCGCTCAGCGAAGCGCCCTACACCCGCACTCTGGGATTGCGCGTCGAGACCATCGAAGAGGGCCGCGTGCGCGTGGCCCTCCCCTTCGCCGACGGCAACTCGAATCCGGGCGGCGTGCTGCACGGAGGTGTAGCCGCATCGCTTCTGGCGATCGGCAGCCGCGCGGTCGCGCGGACGGTCCTGCCCGCGGACTCCGGTCCGTGGACCCTCGGCCAGCTCCAGGTGAACTATCTCTCGGCTGCGAAGGAAGAGGACGTCTTCGCCGAGGCTCGACTGCAGCGCCGCGGGCGCGCGCTCTGCTTCGTCGAGACGAAGGTCGTGACCGGCGACGACCGGGCGATCGCCGCCGCGACTGCGGTCGTCCGCGCGCGCTTCGGGAGCGAGCGCGAGGCGCTGCCCGCGACTTTCGGCGACGGCGGCGAAAACGAGCCGGGCCCGCTGGCGGCCGCCCTCGAGAAGGCGCCCTTCATGCATCGACTCGGCATGCGGATCGAGCACATGCACGGCGGTCGCTCGCGTGTCTCGATGACGGCGGCGGACGCGATCCTTTCCGAGGACGGGACGATCCACGACGGCGCGATCCTCGCGCTCCTCGACACGACCGGCGCGATGGCGTCGTGGGCCGAGAACGGGCTCGGCCGGTTCAAGGCGTCGACGGCGTCGCTCCAGGCACAGGCACTCGCCCCACCACCTCCCGGAGACGTCGTCGCCTACGGGCGGGTCGTCCACCGCGACCGCGAGATGTTCCAGGCCGAGACCGAGGTCGCGGACGCCGCGACCGGCGAGGTCACGACGCGCGGGACGGTCTTCTACCGGATCGCCGAATAGCGGTCACGCGCGGCGCGGCGCGTCAGCTGCCCTCGTGGATCATCTCCGCGAGGTAGCGCTCCTTGCCGACTTCCTTGACCAGGTGCAGCTGCGCCTCGTGCCAGTCGACGGACTCCTCCTCCTCCTTGAGGATGTGTTCGAGGAGATCACGCGTGCCGTTGTCCGCCTTTTCGCGTGCGAGGGCGATGCCCGCGTTCAGTCGCTCGACCGCCTCGAGCTCGAGGGCGAGGTCGAGCTCGTGTTGTTCGATCGGATCCTCACCGACCCGCACGGGATTCATGCGCTGCATGTTGGGGACGCCATCGAAGAAGAGGATGCGGGCGATCACGTCGTCCGCGTGCTTCATCTCCTCGATCGATTCTTCACGCTTCTTGTGCGACAGCGTCTTGTAGCCCCAGTTCTCACACATCTTGTGATGGATGAAGTACTGGTTGATCGCGGTCAGCTCCGCGGTCAGCACGTCGTTGAGTGCCTCGATGATCGCCGGATCGCCCTGCATCGCTCACCTCCCGGTTGCCCGGGAAAGCGTAGGCCTTCGGGACGCACCGTCCATCGAGTCGGAATCGAAAACCGATTTCAGCCGGCGGCCGCTTTGCGGCCGGCCCGTCGCCCGAAGAAGGTCGACTCGCCGATGCAGGTCCCGCTAGAGTAGCCCGTCCCGTCCTGCGCGATGTTCGACGCACAGCCGCCAATCGCGAAGAGTCCGGGAATCGCGGCGCCGCCCTCGTCTTTCACTTCGCCGTCGATCGTGACGTCGAGGCCACCGAGCGTGAAGCACATGTAGGTCGCCGCGCCGACCGACCCGTCGAGGGCCGCGTACGGCGGATTGTCGAGAGGCGCGACCCACTTGCCCTTCTTGTGGAACTGCGGATCCTCGCTCTTCGCCGCGTGCTCGTTGTAGTCCGCGACCGTCTTCTGTAGCGAGCCGTCGGGCATGCCGAGCGCCTTCTCCATCTCCTCGACCGACTCGAAGGCATCGACCAACGGGTACGCGCCCCACGCCGGCGGGTCGGGCTGATAGGTCTTCTCGTCCAGGATCAGCCAGCCCTTCCGGCCGGGCTGGCGCGTCGTCTGGATGCTCGAGTTCGAGTGGTAGACGTCTTCTGCGCAGTACCGCTCGCCCGCCTGATTGACGAGGATGCCCTTCAGGTGGCTCTCCGGCGGATAGAAGGCGGCGGTCAGGAGCGCACCGTCCATGTGCTTGAGCACGCCTCCGGCGGCGCGGCCCAGCTGATGGCCGGCGCCGTCGTCGTTCGGCGTGAACTGTCGGGTGTAGCCGTCGACGAGCAGCTCCGGCAGGAACTCCTCGAGGAGCTCGTCGCTCTCGGTGAACTGTCCCGCGGCCAGGATCACGGCGCCGTTGCCGCGCACGCTGCCCTTCTCCTCGCCGAAGACCCGGTAGCTCACTCCGACGATCCGCCCCTCCTCGCGCACGAGCTGATGCACGTGGGCGTCGTAGACCATCCGCACGCCGAGCTCGATCGCCTTCGCCGTGAGCTTCTCCATCATGAGGGCGCCACCTCCCTCGCCCACCTGCGCGACCTTGTGACCCCGCGGCGCGGGCTTGGCCTTCTCGCGAAAGGGATAGGCCTCTTCGTTGCCGGACCAGATGAGGCACTCGTCCGTCATCTGCATCACGTGCTTGCCCTTGTACATCGTGTCGTTGAAGGGCACGCCGTGGTCGACGAGCCAGTCGAAGTGGGCCACGGATTCTTCGCAGTAGGTGCGGATCTTGCTCTCGTCGGGCTCGGGCGTGTTCATCATGAGGTAGGTGAACATGTCGTCGACGGTGTCGTCGACGCCGACGGCCTTCTGGACGCGCGTGCCTCCGCCCATGTAGACATGGCCCGCGGCCATCGAGGTCACACCGCCGCCGCCGCTCGCCCGCTCGAAGACCAGCACGTCGGCGCCGGCTTCCCGCGCCTCGATCGCCGCGCATACGCCGGCGCACCCGAGGCCGATGATGATCACGTCCGCGGCCTCGGTCTCCGAGGACCAGTTGGTGACCTCGCTCGCTTCGATGACGCTGTATCCACTCTTGCTCATGGGGCTCCCTCGACGCACGGGTCGCGCGCACCCGTCGGAATGGAGGCGAATTCTAACCCAGCGATCGGCGGTCGCCGCGCGGCGAAGCGGCGGGTCTAGTCGCCTTCGGACGACCTGTGAAAGGCCGCGTCGCGGGCCTGCTGCGCCTTCGCGGTGGCCCGGATGGCGGACACGCTCGACAGGGTCGAGACCATGTAGGGCACGAGCGGCGTGAGGATCATCTTGACCAGACGGTTGCCGTCGACGTCGCCCTGCACGAGGGCGTCCCCGTGGTTGATCGCGATCAGGATGCCGCCGACGACCAGGAGGAATCCAGACGCACGGCGCACGACCGCGCCGGACAGCGCAACCTCGAACCAGCCGGGGATTTCGACCGGGGGATACGATCGCGCGCCCTCCGTCGTCATGCTCGCTCTCCTCGCCGCGGCGCCATGGACGCGGCCGGGCCCAACGGTGCCGGATCGACGTCTAACCGCAAGGGGCGAAGCGACGTGGACGCGAACGTCCGCGCGAGAATTCTCGCTAGACTCGGGCCCCTCGCCGCTTCCTTCTGCCGCGAGTCGAACCGAAAGGCCGACCTTGGAACCGAATGCCCTCGACGACCTCATCCGTTCCCGCCGCACCATCAAACCGCCGATGATGAGCGATGCCGCGGTCTCCGACGATGACCTGCGCGCGATCCTCGAGAACGCGAACTGGGCCCCGAGCCACGGCCTGACCCAACCCTGGCGCTTCCGGATCTATCGCGGGGCTGCCAAGGACAAGCTCGCGGACGACTTCGGGAAGCTCTACGAGACGTCGATCCCGCCCGAGGAGCAGAAGGAGGGCAAGGCCGACAAGCTGCGCCAGATGCCGCGCCTCGCCCCGGTCGTGATCCTGGTCTGCATGGAGCGACAGAAGATCGAGAAGATCCGCGAACTCGAAGAGATCGAAGCCGTCGCCTGCGCCGTCCAGAACATGCACTTGACGGCGACTTCCCGCGGCCTCGGCGCCTTCTGGTCGACGCCGCCCTTCCTCTACAAGCCGGAGATGAACGCCTACCTCGGAATCGGCGAGAAGGACCGCTGTCTCGGGATCTTCTACCTCGGCCACCCGGCCGAGCCGGAGAAGTGGCCGAAGGGGCGCCGACAGTCGATCGACGACCGGATCGAGTTCGCCGAGGGTTAGTCCGCCGAAAGCGCTGCCAGCTTCCGGAAGAGCTCGAGGTCGAGCTCGATCGGCGTGCCGAGCCAGCAGGCCTGCTCCGAGTGCTCCGCAAGGGGATCACCCGTGAGCGGGTGGACCAGGACCGAGAGCCCGCCCCGCTCGAGCATGAGCGTCGGCACGAATCGGTCGAAGCTCTCCGTCGGGAACGCCACCTGGTACATCGGGACCGGGTGCGGCCCGATCTTGCGATCGTGCACGCGCCCGAGGGTCACCTCCCGGAAGCGTCGATCGATCGAGGCGCGCAGGGCGAGCGCCTGATGTCGTTCGTCTTCGTTCCGGAAGTAGACGTGGGCATGATAGCCGCTGATTTCGGCGACCTTCGTCGGGGCGTCGTTCGGCACGCTGCCAGCGTATCCGATCTAGCCGCTGGCCTCCGCCGGCCGCGCGCGCCGCTGCATCGCTCGCCAGGCGAGGAAGGTCACGCCCGCGGCGACGAGCGCGATCGGCAGCGGCTGGTCGAGGGCACGCAGGAATCCACCGACGGCGCCCGCTCCCAGCAGCGGCACGAGCAACATCGGCAGGCCGCAGCACACGAAGACCGCGATCGCCGAGCCGATCCCGCTCGCGCCGGCGATCCGCCGCCATCGGCTGGCCGCTTCGTCCTCGAGCCCCTCGAGCAGCGGCAGCCGCGCGAACATCGGCCCGTCCGGATTCACGCCACCGATCTCGACGCGCACCCGCGAAGGCTCGGAGGTCGCCCTGCGCTCCCAGGACAGCGGGCCGCAACAAGATCGCTCGAGCTCGAGCCAGTGATCGACCGTCGCCTCGAGTCCGGATTCATTCCGGATCTCGAGTGCCACACCGCCCGGGATCCGGACGCGCCCGACGACGTGCGGCATCAGCTCCCCGCGAACCCAGGCGATCCGCTCGTCGAGCTCGGCGCGCGAGAGGTTGCACACATCGACGGGGTCGAGCCCCGCTCCTACCGACTTCGTATCCGTCATCCGCCCGTTCCTTCCGGTGCCGTGGCGCGCGATCGACCCCGTGTCCTGTGCAGCGCGACGCCGCACCAGATTCCCTCGGCCACGACGAAGGGCCACGAGCCGATCAACGCCGCGTAGGTCGCCGCCAGGCCGCAGAAGCCCGCGAACGCATGACCCCAGGCGACGGCCCGCGCTTCGAGGGCGTTGCTCACGACCATGCCGGTCACGGCGACGATGCCGAGGGATTCGACCATGCCGGGAACATAGGGGTTGAAGTGAACTTCAAGTCAAGCCCCACGCTCGCCGGCCGGCGCGGGAGCGCCTAGCCTCCTTCGCTCCGCATCCTTCCCGACCGAGAATCTCGAGGAGACGACGTGATCCGTATCCACCGTTCCAGCCGAGCGACGCTGCTCGCCGCCGTGACGCTCTCCCTCTTCACCCTGAGCGGCTGCGCCGACCAGGTGCTCGGCCTGATGGAGCGCACCGTTCAGGCCAATTTTCTCACGGACCCCTTCGCGGAGCTCCCGGACGGACTCCACGTGCTCGTGTGCGGTGCGGGCGGACCGCTTCCGTTCGCGGAACGGTCGAGCGCGTGCCTGCTCGTGATCGCCGGCGAGGAGCGCATGCTCTTCGACGTGGGCGCCGGGTCCTGGCGCAACATGGCGCTCCAGGGCTACCCGGGGAACTCCCTCGACCGCGTGTTCCTGACCCACTTCCATTCGGACCACATCGACGGGCTCGGCGAAGTCGCGACCCTGCGATGGGCGGGCGGCAACTGGCCTACGCCTCTGCCCGTCCACGGTCCCGACGGCGTCGAGAAGGTCGTCGCAGGATTCAACCTCGCCTATGCCCAGGACCAGGCCTATCGCTTCGAGCACCACGGCCCGAACGTCACCCCCCCTGACGGCGCCGGACTCGCCGCGGCGCCCTTCACGACGCCCGCGGACGGTGAAGCCCCCGTGGTCTTCGAGAGCGGCGACCTGCGCGTCACCGCGTTTGCCGTCGATCACGCCCCCGTCGCCCCCGCGGTCGGTTACCGCATCGAGTACAAGGGCCGCTCGATCGCGATCTCCGGCGACACGGCGAAGTCCGCGAACCTCGAAGCGATGGCGCGAGGGGTCGACGTGCTCTTCCACGAAGCGCTCTCGAAGCGTCTCGTCGGCGTGATGAACAAGGCCGCGACGAACGCCGGGCAGGCGAACATGGCGAAGGTCACGGCGGACATCCTCGACTATCACGCGTCTCCGGTGGAAGCAGCCGAGTCGGCAGCGGCCGCCGAGGCGGATGCCCTCGTCTTCTACCACGTCGTCCCGCCGATGCCGCTCTCGCCGCTCGAGGGCATCTTCATGGACGGCGTCGACGACGCGTTCGAGGGCGAGATCGAGCTCTCCGTCGACGGCACCTTCGTGTCGCTCCCGGCGGGTGACGACGCAATCGAGATCGAGAGTCCGTAGTCGGAGGTTCTGCACATGCCGTACATCGAAGGCCGACTCGTCCACGACGCCGATGCCCACGTGATGGAGACGCCGGGCTGGCTGCGCGACCACGCGGACCCCGCGATCCGCGATCGGATCGCCCCGCCCGGCTACGCCAACGAGTTCAAGCAGACCGGCGATCCCGACGAGCAGATCGCCGATCTCGAGCGCGCCTTCGCGCAGATCTCCGAGCGCCACGCGAGCGCCGAATACCGCGCGGTCGAGGAAGCGGAGATCCTGAACCGCAAGAACTTCGCCGCGACCGGGGCGTTCATCGCGGACGACCGACCGCGCGCGATCGACCACATGGGCGTCGCCAGTCAGCTCGTCTTCAACACGTTCCACAACAGTCGCCTCCACGACTGGGAGCACGACGACGACCTGGACTTCGCCTATGGAACGGCCCGCGCGCACAACCGCGCGATGACGGCGTTCTGCGACGTCGACCCGCGCCTGCTGCCGACCTGTTATGTGCCGCTGGCCGACTTCGCACGCACGGAGGCCATCGCGAAGGAGGCGCTCGAGATGGGGGCCGCGGCGCTGCTCGTGCCTTCCGGTTGTCCGAAGCACCACTCCCCGAGCCACCGCGGCCTCGATCCGCTCTGGGCCCAGGCCGAGGAAGCCCGCATCCCGATCGTCTTCCACGTCGGCGGAACCGGGGCGCTGATCCATCCGAGCTATTTCGTGAACGGGCTGCCGACCCCGCCCGACTTCCACGGTGGCGAGGAGAACTTCCGCAGCGTCGACTACATGGGCATCCCGGTGCCTCCGATGCAGACCCTCGCGACCCTGATCTTCGACGGAGTGCTCGAGCGTTTCCCGGGGCTCAAGATCGGCGTGATCGAGCAGGGGGCGATCTGGCTGCCGTCCTGGATCAAGCAGATGGAGTCCGCCGTCGAGGCGTTCGGCCGACACGAGGAGCGCCTCCAGCAACTCTCGCTCTCGCCGCGCGAGTACGTCGAGCGTCAGGTCCGGGTCACGCCCTACCCGACCGAGGACGTCGGCTGGATCACGCAGCAGGTGGGCCCGGACGTCTGCCTTTTCTCCACCGACTTCCCCCACGTGGAGGGCGGGCGGCGCCCGATGGAGCGCTTCGAGCGCAGCCTCGGCGACGCGGACGAGGACACACGCACGCGCTTCTACGCCGCGAACTTCGTCGACCTGATGGGCGATGGTCTTCCCGAGGCGCTGCGCGTCACCGACTGACGGCGGAGAGAGCGCCGGTCAGGGCTCGACGATCACCTTGCACTCGGTCGACGGCTTCCGAAGCGCTTCGAACGCGTCGGGCAGCGCGTCGAGCCCGATCCGGTCGGTGACCATCGGCAGGGGGTCGATTCGCTCCGCCGCGAGCATGTCGACCGTCAGCTGATAGTTCTGGTGCGTGTAGTACGAAGCGAAGTGCATCGACAGCTCCTTCGTCCCGAACACGAGGGGCATGAAATTGTCTGGGGTCATGCACATACCGGCAGACATGATCCGCCCGCCGCGATCCATCACGAGTGAGATCTCGCTCACGACGTCGGGGCGACCGACGCACTCGAACGCGAGGCTCGGAGCGCGACCGGTGATCCGCTCGAAGGTCGGGCCGAGCTCTTCGCTCGCCGGATCGATCACGGCCGTCGCACCGTAGGTGACCGCGAGGTCCCGCCGATGGGCGGTGAAGTCGCTGACCACGACTTCACGCGCGCCGAGCAGCTTCGCCCAGATCCCGCAGGCGAGGCCGACCGGACCGGCGCCGACGATCAGCACGTCCTCGCCCATCCGCAGTCCCGCCTTCTCGACCGCATGGAGTCCGACCGCGAGGGGCTCGACCGTCGCGCCGTCGGCGCTGGTCACGTTGTCGGGCAGCCGGAAGGTCAACCGCTCGCCGCCGAGCGCGTACTCGGCGTATCCGCCGCCGATGTCTCCGAAGCCGGTCATCCGCAGGTTCGCGCAGCCCATCACGTCGCCGGACACGCAGCGCACGCAGGTGCCGCAGCTGATCCCGGGCATCGTGCACACGCGATCGCCGACCCGCCACGGACCGTCCGGTCCCTTCGCATCCTTGCCCACGACGACGATCTCGCCGGCGAATTCGTGGCCCATCACCGCCCCGGCCGGCACGGCACCGCCGAGCTCGGTCACGTGCAGGTCCGAGCCGCAAATGCCGCAGCCCTTCACCGCCAGGAGCACTTCGCCCGGTCCCGGCTCCGGATCCGCGACGTCGCGCACCTCGAGGGACTGTCCGGATTCCTGGAAGCAGGCTGCACGCATGGCGGATCTCCTCGGAAGGGGTCGATTCGAGCGTATCACGCCCGCCCGGCCGCGTGTCGGACCCGAATCGATCCCCTATCGTGCGCCCGTGCCGCAGGACCTCACCCTCACCGTCGTCGAACAGTCCCCGGTCCGGAAGGGCGGAACCGGCGCGGATGCCCTGCGCGAGACGATCGAGCTCGCGGTCGCGACCGAGGCGATGGGCTACGAGCGCTTCTGGGTCGCGGAGCATCACAACATCGGCGGGATCGCGAGCACCAGCCCCGAGATCCTGATCGGACAGATCGGCGCGGCCACGCAGACGATGCGGATTGGGAGCGGCGGCGTGATGCTGCCCCACTACTCCGCCTTCAAGGTCGCCGAGAACTTCCGGATGCTCGAGACGCTCTTCCCCGGGCGCATCGACCTCGGCCTCGGGCGCGCGCCGGGCGGCGACCAACGCACGATGCTCGCGATGTCCTACCCCGCGAACCCGATCGACGTGCGCGCCTATCCCGACCAGGTCGAGGATCTGATCGGCTACCTCGGCGATTCACTGCCCGAGGACCATCCCTTCGCGACGCTGCGACCCGGTCCGCCCACCGAGGACAAGCCGCAGGTCTGGCTGCTCGGCAGCGGCGTCGACTCCGCGCAGCTCGCGGCGGTGCGCGGCCTGCCCTTCTCCTTCGCCCACTTCTTCGGGAACTCGCGCCAGGGCCCCGCGATCGTCGACCACTACCGCCAGCACTTCCAGCCCTCGGCGGAGCTCGCCGAACCCCTCGCGCACGTCGCCGTCCAGGTGATGTGCGCGGACACGACCGAAGAGGCCGAGTGGCACGCCTCGAGCCTGAAGCTCGGCCGAATCCAGATGGCCCGCGGCGAGGAGCGCTCGGGCATCGTCTCGCCGGAAGAAGCCGCGGAGCACGTCTTCACACCCGAGGAGGAGCGCTTTCTCGTGACCTCCGGAATGAAGGCGACGGTCGGTTCAGCTTCCGAAGTCGCCGCGGAGCTCGACGACCTGTCCGAGCAGTATCGGACGGATCTCTTCGGCGTCGTCACCATCTGTTACGACTTCAAGGCGCGCCTGCGCAGCTACGAGCTGCTCGCCGAGACGTACCTGCGCTGAAACGCGAACGGGCCGCCTCCCCGAGGAAGGGGCCCCCGAGGGTCGTCGACGATCGGTCGGACTACTTGCGCGGCGGCATGCCGTGCACCAGCTGCAGGAACTTCATCTCGGTTCCGGCGCGTCGATGCTCGGACAGTGCCTGGTAGTCGGCGTCCGCCCACCAGGCCCGCGCCTTCTCCTTACTCGGGAACTGGAAGATGACGACGCGGCCGGTGCAGCCCTCGTCGCCCTCGAGGATCTCCGAGTCGTCATCGACGGTGTGGAACGAGCCGCCGTACTTCTTCAAGATGGGGAAGAAGCCCTTCTCGTACACGCGATACTTCTCGGCGTCGTGGATGTGGAAGTTCGCGACCATGTAGACGGGCACATCGGCCATCGTGCGTCTCTCCTCGCCTTCGCCTGATCAGGCTTCGTACTGATGCATGACCGGCGCGCCGGCGATGAACCCGCCGATCGCCTTGCCGACCGCGCCCATCGCAGCGGAGGTCTTGTGCGCCTCGAGGTCGGCCTCGGACGCCCAGCTCTCGACCATCACGTAGCGGGTCGGATCGTCGACGCTCCGGAAGAGGTCGTACATTTCGCACCCCTTGTCCTCGGACTTGACCTGCGCGAGCGCGGGGCCGGCGGCGGCCTCGAAGGCCTCGGCCTGGCCTTCTTTGATGGGGAGTTGAACGGTCAATCGGATGGACATCGGTTGGATTCCTCGGTCTCGGGTGGGGTGTGCCTCGCGCGTCGGCGCGATCGGGAGTCCGACGGTAACCCAGTCGGGGCCCGCGTCGCCCCCCGGCAGCGGCGGTTCAGCGAGTTAGAATCCGCGCGCGATCGCGCCCCGACGCGCGACACTTTCACGCGCGCCGCCCCGCCGCGGACCGCGACAGGAGAGACGAGATGGCAGGACCGAAGCTGAAGGGATCGATTCCGAGCGGTGGGCTCGAGGGCATGGCCGTGCTGGTCACCGGCGGTGGCACGGGCATCGGCGCCGCTTGCGCATCGCGGCTCGCGACGGACGGCGCGGCCGTCACGATCTGCGGACGGACCGAGGCCAAGCTCGAGGACGCGGCGAAGAAGATCGAGGCCGCGGCGGCAGCCAGCGGCAAGGGCGGGTCGATCCAGCTCACGGCCGGCGACGTCACGAACGAAGAAGACGTCGCGCGCATCATGGCGAAGGCGGCTTCGCTGACCGGCGAGCTCGACGGTGTCGTGGCGAATGCCGGCGGCGGCGGCGGCATGGGCCCCTACCACCTGCAGGACACGGACGAGTTCCTGCGCGTGCTGCACTTGAACGTGCTCGGCACGATGCTCTGCGTGAAGCACTCGGTTCCGTACATGGTCGAGGCCGGTGGCGGCTCCTTCGTCGGCATGTCCTCCATTGCCGGCCACGTGACCCACCTCTATTTCGGCGCCTACTGCGTGGGCAAGGCCGGCATCGAAGAGATGATGAAGAACGCCGCCGACGAGTTCGGCCCGAGCCACATCCGCTTCAACGCGATCCGCCCCGGCTTCATCGCCACCGAGATCATGGAGGGCGTCCCCCGCGAGTCCGACGTGTACCAGTCGTACATCGAGAACACGCCGATGGGCGATGTCGGCGAGTCCGAGGACGTGGCGCATCTCGCCCGCTACCTGATCGGGCAGGAGTCGCGCTGGGTGACCGGCTGCTGCATCAACGTCGACGGCGGTCACGCCCTGCGAAGGGGCCCGAACTTCGGGCAGTTCGTGGAGCCCGCGATCGGCGCTGACGCGATGATCGGGCATCCGCCCAAGAGCTGACGAGCCGGAGCCCGCCGGGATGCAGAGCGCCGAGCCCGCGATCTTCTTCGAGGACATCGAGGTCGGCAGCGAGCAGACGAGTGACTGGTATGCCATCGAGCGCGACGAGGTGATCGAGTTCGCTGCGCGCTGGGACCCGTATCCGCATCATCTCTCCGACGAGGGGGCGGCCGCCTCGGTCTTCGGGCGGATCGCGGCCTGTGCATCGCACACGTTCTCGATTTCGACTCGCCTTTCCCATGACCTGCCGGGCCCGATCGCCATGGAGGCAGGGCTCGGCGGAGACGGCTTCAAGCTCCTCGCGCCCGTCTACGCCGGTAGTCGGGTGCGGCTGCATCGTCGCTACCTCGCCGCGCGCGAATCGAAGTCCCGCCCCGAGCTCGGCATCGTCACCCTCGAGGACAGGCTCGAGAACGAGGACGGCGAGGTCGTCTTCCGGACCTCGGGCTCGATGATGGTCGCGAAGCGCCGGACCTAACGAAACGCCGGAAGCACTCGCTCTGCGAAGAGCGCAGCCGACGCCTCCGCCTCGTCCTGGGTCATCGATCCGTATTTGGGCATCACGAGCACGTCGTGGTCGACGCCCAGGATCTCCTTCTGCTGCTTCAGCTGATCGACGATCTCGTCCGGGGTGCCGTAGAGATTCACGCTCGCGTACATCTCGGCCATCGAGTCGAGGCCCATCGCGTTGATCGCCTCGGCCGCGGTCCCATAGTGCTCGTAGCCCTTCGTGTCCTTGAAATGGGCGCCGCCGATCTCGTAGTGCTCGACCACCGTCGCGAAATATTCCTTCACGTACTTCGCGCCCTCTTCCCGCGCGCGATCGCCGTCTTCGTCGCAGAACAGGAGCTGACCGCAGAGCGGCGGCGGCGGGGTCGATTCCCGCAGGCTCGACCAACGCTCCTGATAGGGTGCGAGCGCTGCCTCACGGAAGACCTCCCAGGGCTGCTGGGCCAGGCACATCAGCTGCGCGCCGAGCTCTGCCGCCTGGAGCGCCGAATCCGGTGAGACCCCGATCGAGTAGACACGGTCCGAGAAGCCGCGGGTCGGCCGGGGACGAAGCTCGATCTTCGGTCGCTGGAAGAACTCGGTGTCCGCCTCGAAGAAGCCCTTGTCGAGCGCTTCGAGCGCCAGCGCCGTGCCCTGGTCGAAGCGGCCGCGCGCCTCGTCCATCTCGACGCCCATGCCCGCGTACTCGCGCTTCGACAGCCCGCGACCGAAGCCAAGCAGGGCCCGGCCCCCGCTCTGCTGGTCGAGGAGCGCCACTTTCGCGGCGACGCGGTACGGGTCGTTCCACGGCATGATCACCGCGCCCGTGCCGAGCTGGATGCGCTCGGTCACCCCGGCGACCTGCGCGAGCCACTGCAGGTTGTCCGGGCACATCGAGTAGTCGAAGAAGTGGTGCTCGACCGCCCAGTAGCTGTCGAAGCCCTTCGCCTCCGCGAGCTTCGCGAGAGCCATCTCGCCTGCGACGACATCCGCGTCGTTCATGTCGCCACGGTAGTTCTGGAAGATGCCGAGCATTCCGAAGTGCATGGGGGCCTCCTGGTGGGTGCTTCGATTCTATCGCGTCGGTGAGCGCCGTCGGTGGCCTCTTTCGGCGGCGGATCGACGATCTATTCTCGTGGAGACCCGCCACGCGCGCTGCGCGCGCATCCAGAGGTACGCCATGGCCGCCCCCGCCCTCTCAGAATCCCTCTCGATCATCGACGTCGACGCCCACATCACCGAGCCCCACGACCTGTGGACCGCGCGAGCGCCCGCTTCCCTCAAGCACCGCGTCCCGCGCGTCGTCGGCGAAGGCGCCGAGCGCGTCTGGGTCGTCGGCGACGACATCCAGATCTCGACGACGAACCCGTCTTCGGTGATCGCTAAGAACGGCGAGAAGTCGCGCGGCACCGAGTTCTTCGGCTTCCAGATCGAGGACGTGCACGAGGCGTCGTGGGACATGGAGCAGCGCGTGTCGCTGCTAGACGATTTCGGGCTCTACGCGCAGATCCTCTATCCCAACGTCGCGGGCTTCGGCAGTCAGAACTTCATGAAGGTCGAGGACTCCGAGCTGCGACTCTCCTGCGCGCGCATCTACAACGAAGCGATGGCGGAGATCCAGGCAGACTCGAACGATCGGCTGCTGCCGATGGCGCTGATGCCGTGGTGGAACATCGATCAGAGCGTCGACGAGCTCTCCCGCGCGAAGGAGATGGGACTCAAGGGGATCGTGATGTGCAGCGACCCCGACTCGATCGGCCTGCCGGACCTCGGCGCCGACGCGTGGAAGCCCTTCTGGGATACCTGCAACGACCTCGGTATGGTCGTGAACTTCCACATCGGGGCGAGCGAGACCTCCTTCAACATGTTCGGCCGCGCCGCCTGGGATTCGAACGGCATGCGGCGGCGCCTCGCCCTCGGCTCCGCGGCGCTCTTCGTCGAGAACTCGCGCGTGACCTCGAACATGATCTACAGCGGGATCTTCGATCGCTGCCCGAATCTCAAGATCGTTTCCGTCGAGAGCGGAATCGGGTGGATCCCCTTCGTGCTCGAGTCGATCGACTACGAGTGGGAGGAGACCGGCTCGCAGCAGGAAATGCCGCTCCAGAAGAAGCCCTCGGACTACTTCCGCGATCATTTCTGGGGCTGCTTCTGGTTCGAGAAGGTCGCGCCCAGGCACCTGATCGACGTCATCGGGGAGGACAACGTCCTCTTCGAGACGGACTTCCCCCACCCGACCTGCCTCTACCCGCACGTGCAGGAATACATCGCTGAGATCAGCGCCGACTGGAGCGAGGAGCGAACCCGCAAGATCCTCCAGGACAACGCCTCGGCGCTCTACGACATCGCGCTACCGGCCTAGCGGGCGGTCGCCGCTCGGCGATTCGCCCCACTAGCGCAGGGGTCCCGCCCCGATGCGTGCCCCGGCGTACGGTGGAAAGCGTGCAATTCCCCCCGGTCTCGGCCCGGGCGGAAGTGGGTGCGCAACTCCGCCGCTTCTTCGTTTCAGATCCAGCCCATTTCCGCCGATTGACCCCTCGATCGAACCGATCCGAGCGCGCCCCTGTGCGCCCCATCCGGAGCCCGCTCCGGCTTCGGAATCCGGGTCGCGTCCGGCACACGCCGGACCGCCCTACGAGACGAGACGACCATGAAGCATTCGGAACCACATCACTCGACGTTCCACTTCCTCATCGCCGCGACCAGCCTCGCCGCGATCGTCGCCTGGCCGGCCACCATCGCCGCCCAGTCCTTCGACGAGGACGTGTTCCAGGCCCAGACACCGCCCAACGTCGTGCTCTTCGTCGACAACTCGAACTCGATGGACAACCCGATCTATCACACGAGCTACGACGAGGGAAACGTGCCCGACTCGTTCTACAACTGTGACCCCTACGCGCAGACTTCCGGCTGGGCCGCCGGCGGGCCCGCGGGCGAGATCAACGCCGGCTTCAACAACAACGGCAAGTTCAACGGGTACATCCACGACGAGGTCGGTCGCCCGCTCTTCGTCACGTGCAAGAACAACACGGCGAACTTCAAGCGGTGCAAGACCGTCCCGACCTTCAACAAGGCCCTCCACACCGACTACGTCCTGACCTCGAACCCGGACGACCACCCCTCTTCGAACTACCTCGAGCGCACGTTCTGTGGTCGAACGCGACGGATCTACAACGACGGTGAGAACGAGGACTTCGGCGATCGCACGATCTATCAGGGACGCTACTTCGGCTGGCTCTACAGCCTCGACGAGACCGACAACTCGACGCTGATCGGCCCGACCGGCTTCCAGGCGACGGCGCCCACGATCCTCTCGGAGATCGACAACGAGTACAACGATCGCGAGTACATCAGCGGCGACTACTACGGCAAGTACCAGATCACGCGCATGACCGCGGCGCGGAACATCATCAACGACACGATCTACCGCACGAACACGGACTGCCCGGCCTACACGCCGGGTTGTACGCACTCGGAAGACCGCATCCGCTTCGGCTTCGGCATCTTCGACCCGCTCGATCACGGCGGCTTCATGAAGGTCCCGGTCGACGTGTACAGCAACAACCGGACCGCGCTCGAGACCTCGATCCGATCGGTCCAGTCGGACACGCTGACGCCCCTCGCCGAGTCGCTGTTCAAGATCTACACGTACTTCATGTCCCGTACGAACGCGGACATCCCCTACGGCGCCGATGGGTCGACGAAATTCCCGAAGTACCGCTACAGCTCGACCGACGGCGAGTTCGTGGCGACGGCCGATGCTCCGCCCTCCCCGATCATTGCGGAATGCCAGAAGAACTTCGTCATCTTCGTCACGGATGGCGCCCCCTTCGACGACCACTTCGACACCGACGCCACCGATCGCGATCGGGGCTTCTCCAACTTCGACAATCTGATCGGCGACTACTTCCCGGATGCCGTCGGCGACGCCGACGCGCCGGATGCACCCGGCGGTGGTGCCTGGGGTAACAACGCCTCCGGCTATCTCGATGACGTCGCGTACTTCATGCAGGAGAACGACTTCCGACCGGACTATCCGAGCACGATGAACGTGATCGACACCTACACCGTCGGATTCACGACCAAGGACAAGACGAACGATCTCCTCCGCAAGACGGCCGAGAACGGCAACGGCCTCTTCTTCACGGGCAACCAGTCGGACGTCCTGACCGAGGCCCTCGTCGCCTCCGTCCAGGACATCATCTCGAAGTCCCAGGGCTTCTCCGCCGCGACGGTCCCCGCCGCGCGTACCTCGGAAGGCGGCTACATCTACACCTCGGCGTTCCAGCCGAGCGCTGATCGCTCGTTCTGGCCCGGCTATCTCCGCGCCTACAAGATCACCGTCACCGGCGAGATCCAGGACGCGAATGGCAGCTGCGCCCTCGAGAACCTCGCCAACCCGCCGCTCTGCGCGGGTGGTACGTTCAAGAACACGACCGCGGCCCCGCCCTTCTGGGACGCCGCATCCGCCATGCCCGCGCCTAACGCGCGAAAGCTCAAGGTCTCGGTAGTGAACAACGGCGGCAGCCAGGCCATGTGGAATTGGCGCCTCAATCGGAACCTCACCCAGCTCGATCTGAACGGCTCCTACATCACCGAGTTCCCGCCCCACGCGAACGTGACGGCGACCTCCGACCTCGACGAGGCGGTGGTCTCCTACATCGCGGGCTGCGAGTGGGGAACCGGCATGGTCGAAGCCAATGGAAACTACTTCGACGGCTGTGTTGCGCGAACCGTCGTCTCGGGCGGCTCGACCGTCAAGGACCAGCTCGGCGACATCTTCCACTCGAACCCCGTGGTCGTCGGCCCGCCGACGCAGTTCCTGCCCGAGATCTCCTACAACGACTTCAAGGCGCTGTCGCACGTCGTCCACCGCGAGCGCGTGATCTTTGCCGGCGCCAACGACGGCTTCTTCCACGGCTTCAGCGCCGGCACCTGGGTGAGCGCGAACGGCGCCTACGACGACGGCAACGGCGTCGAGAAGTTCGGCTTCATGCCCTGGAGCGCCCGCACCAAGGTCAAGGACCTCGCGAAGGACTCCTCGACGATCCATCCGATCAGCGTCGACGGCTCTCCGGCGGTCTCCGACGTGTGGATCGACAGCAACAGCGATCCCGACGACGCGAAGCTCGCGTCCGAATGGAAGACCATGCTGGTCTCGGGGCTGCGCGAGGGCGGAGAGCAGTACTTCGCGCTCGACGTCACCAACCCGGCCTCGTCCTCCTACCCCGGCTACCTGTGGGAGTTCCCGGAGGAGTCCGACACGACCTGGCGACCCTACGTGGGCCAGACCTGGTCGCAGCCCGTCATCACCCGCGTCCGACTCGACGGGCGACGTCTACGAGACCTGGGTCGCGATCGTCGGCTTCGGCTACGACCCGAGCGGTGACCCGAACGACACCAGCCCGGCCGGCTACGACGCGACGGCGCTGAAGGGCCGCGGCGTCGCGATGATCGACGTCGACACCGGCCAGCCGATCGCGGTCCGCAAGTACGGCGCCGGCGCGAACGACGTGAGCGACATGGTCTACGCGATTCCGTCCGCGCCGGGCGTGCTCGACGTCGATGGGGACGGCTTCGCTGACGTGATCTACATCGGCGACCTCGGCGGCAACATCTGGAAGTGGGTGGTCCGCGCGGCCGGCACGCACGCTCCGTCGTCCTCCGAGCTCCACCAGGCCAACTGGTCCTTCCGGAAGTTCTTCTCGGACGACCCGACCCGAACGGCGGGATCGCGATCTCGCAGCTTCTTCTTCTCCCCTGCTGCCACGATGGTGAACAGCATCCTGCACATCGGCATCGGCACGGGCGAACGGGCGAACATGAATTGCAGCTCGACCCTGGACGGCTGCACCCTCGCGAACCGCTACTACGTGCTCAAGGACCGCAACGTCTGGGACTCGGGCTCGCCGTCGACGATCGACGGTCGGGCGACCGGCAACAGCGGCGACCTGACCGACGTGACGATCTACGAGGACGACTGCCCGGGTGTCGAGCCGAAGGGCTTCTTCTTCACGCTCGCGACGGACGGCGAGAAGTTCGTGACGAACTCGGAGGTGTTCAACGCCTTCTTCTTCTCCTCGACCTTCGCGCCGGACATTTCGAACATCTGCGACCCGACGGGCTCGTCGCTGCTCTATGGCTTCCTCGCGAAGTGCGGCCAGGGCTTCTTCGGACCGCCGAGCACCGCGAGCCCGATCGCCGGTACGGAGCGCACCCTGGACATCGGCAAGGGCGTCCCGACCGACGCTCGTCTGTCGATCGCCCCCGGCGACGGCTCCAACCGCCTGATCATCTCGAAGCAGGACGGCGAGCTGATCAACATCGACAGCGGCGCCTCTGCCGCCGATCACGGAATGATGTACTGGCGAGAGTTCGACTGAGTCGAGCCCCGACGAATCCTGGACCGGACCCCGTGGGCAGCGGGGTCGGAGGAACGAACATGCGCAATTGGATCGCTCTCATCGCCCTCGCGGGCTTCGTCGCCCTCGGCGCCGCCCCGGCCTCGTCCGCGGGCAATGCGCCCGAGTACATCGGCGAAGTCGACGTGGGCGGCTCGCAGATTCAGATCGGTCCCGACTGGTACCGCGTGATCGCGGGGACTCGGATCTACGACGAGAGCGATCGACTCATCACCCTGAGGGACACGATGCGAATCTCGGTCGAGATCAACGCCATGGACGCCCTCGACCTCATCGGCCGCTTCGAATCGCGACGCGCCTCCGACGGACAGCTCGACCTGATCGAGCTGCACCTCGACACCGAAGAGGACGAGTGAGCGCGCGACGCGCCTAGGCCGGGTCCACCCCGGTCCAGTCGAGGATCGTCCGCCCCATCGTCTCCCGGCGCTCCATCCGCTCGAGCTCCGCGGGGAGCTCTGCAGCACTCGCGGTCCGCCCGACGACGGGTCGGATCACCCCCTGCTCGAGCAGCGCGACGAGCTGGTCGTGCATCGCGACCCCGGTCGCGCGCGGGATCATGTGGATGCCGACGAGGCCGAACGCGTCCGGATCTCCGTAGCTCATCAGCACGCCGGAGACCGAGAAGTTTCCGAAGATGATCGGGCGCGGCAGCAGTCCCGCCTCGTCCTCGGCCTCGATCCCGCCGGAGAACCCGGTGAGCATCAGGCGCCCGCCATAGGCCATCACACCCATCGTCTGCTGCGTCACTTCCCCACCGACCAGGTCGCAAGCGACGTCGACGCCGCGGCCGCCGGTCGCCTCGCCGACCGCGTCGTGGAGGTCGCCATCGCGGTAGTTGATCGCCACGTCGGCACCGAGCTTCCGGCAGAACTCGACCTTTTCCGCGCTCCCGGCCGTCGCGATGACCCGCGCGCCCCGCGCCTTCGCCAGCTGGATCGCCGCGGAGCCGACGCCGCCCGCGCCGCCGTGCACCAGCGCCGTCTCGCCCGCTTCGAGCTTCCCACGCTCGACGAGGGACGCCCAGGCGACGTGGTAGGGGAAGTAGAACGCCGCCGCTTCGGTGTCCGACAGCTTGGGCGGCGCGGCGAACGCCATGTCCGTGGGACCGACGACGAGCTCGGCGTGCGCGCCCGTGGCGCCGCGACCGCAGGCCAGGACGCGCTGACCGAGCCATTCCTCGGAGGCGCCGACTCCTACGCCCTCGACGATTCCCACGGCCTCCATGCCGAGGGTGTACGGGAGATCCGGATCGACGGTCTTGTAGCGGCCGTAACAGCCGTCGACCTCGTTCAGGTTGCAGGCCGTGGCCGAGACGCGGACGAGCAGCTCGCCGGCCTCCGGAGCCGGCTCGTCGACGTCCTCGAACGCGAGCGCCTCGCTCGGTCGCCCGTGTCGTAGAACGCGCCAGGCCTTCATTCGGCGCCTCCGCCTAGAACTCGAGCACGTGTCGCAGGCCGCGGGCTTCGCGCATGTGGTCGAGGCCGACGTTCACGTCCGCGATGGAGTGGCGGTGCGTGACCATGCTCTCGAGATCGAGCGCGCCCTTCCGCCACAGGGACAGGAATTTCGGGACGTCTCGGTGGCTGTTGCAGGAGCCCAGGATGCAGCCCTGGATCTTCTTCTCCTGGGTCAGGAAGAGCGCCGGCATCGGGATCGTGAACGCGCCCATCGCCGCGCCCACCATCGTCATCGTCCCGCCCATCCGCGTGGCGTTCAGGCAGTCCTCGATCAGCTTCTCGTGGCCGGCGCCGTCGAAGGCGTAGTCGACCCCGATCCCGTTCGTGTACTCGAGGGCCTTCGCGACGACGTCGTCCTGGGTCGGGTCGAGGACGTGCGTCGCACCGAAGTTGGCGGCGTAGTCCCGGCGCTCGGCGACGGGGTCGGAGACGATGATCTTGGAGGCGTTCGCCAGCCGGGCGCCCTGGACGATCGAGACGCCGATACCGCCGAGGCCCGTCACGAGGACCGTCGCGCCCTCTTCGACCTTCGCCGTGTTCAGGACGGCGCCCACGCCGGTCTGGACCGAGCAGCCGATCACACACGCGATCTCGAGGGGCGTGTCGTCGGGGATCTTGACCGCGCGTCGCTCGTGCACCGTCGTCAGCTCGCCCCAGCCACCGAGACCGAAGCCGTGGAAGACTCGCTCGCCACCGCGCGACAGCGGCGAGGTGGCGTCCAGGCGCAGACCCGTCATGAAGTTCTGGCCCTCGACGCAGAGCTGGGGCTCGCCGCGACCGCAGAAATAACAGACGCCGCACGTCGGGAGCGGCGTCAGCATGACCCGGTCGCCCTTCGCAAGGCGCGTGACGCCGGGCCCGACCTCGACGACGGTGCCCGCGGCCTCGTGCCCGAGAACCTGCGGGAGCATCTCCCCGGCCGGCAGGTCGACGATCGTCAGGTCCGAGTGGCAGATCCCGCAGTGGGAGACCTGGACCTGGACCTCCCCTTCACGGGGATCCTCGACGTCGATGTCGTCGACGAAGGTCAGGGGCTGGGAGTGCTTCTCGAGCAGGGCTGCGCGCATGAGGAACCTTTCGTCGGAGGGGCGTAGTCGGAGAGTCGTCGAGGCGACCGGAGATCAGGCCGGTCGGCGGACGGAGAGCGCGTCGCAGTTGTCGCGCATCACCCGCTTCACCTCTTCGTCGCTGAAGCCGTCGAGGTCGAGGGCGAAGTCGGTCGGGTCCACGAGCCCTTCCGCATGGGGCCAATCGGAACCGAGGAGCAGGTTCTCCGCGCCGAGCAGCTCCTTGAGCTTCAGCACCGAGTCCTCGTGGAAGGGCGCGATCCAGACGTGACGCTTGAAGGTCTCGATCGGGTCCTCGAAGAACTTGCCGGGCTCCTGCCCATAGGCGCGCTCCATCGATTGCAGCAGCCACGGCACCCAGAAAGCGCCCATCTCGATCGACGCCATCCGGATGTTCGTGAAGCGTTCGAAGAGGCGGTGCGAAATCAGGGCCGCCATCAGATCGAAGGGCGCCTTGTGGCTGAGCGAGATGCTCGTGAACGGCGACGAGTGGAAGCTCTGGATCGTGCCGCCCTCGCCCCAGTCGTTCAGGTAGTGGCCGTAGCCGGCGTCGCCGCCGTGATATACGACGGTGACGCCCGAGTCGTTCACGATCTGCCAGAAGGGATCGAAGTACGGATCCGCCGGCGAGCGGCTGCCGCCCTTGTCGTAGATGAAGGACGGGCGCATCACGATGAAGCGCGCGTCGTTCTCGAGGGCCCAGAGGAGCTCCTTGATGCCGCGCTCTCGATCCATGATCGAGATGTAGGGCGCGGCGAAGATCCGCTCCTGATAGGCGAAGCCCCAGTCCTCGACGAGCCAGCGGTTGAAGGCCTCGAAGGCGGAGTGGACGGCCTCGGTGTCGTCCTTGAGCGCCTCTTCCATTCCGACACCCAGGGTCGGGAAGTAGATCGCCTTCTCGATCTTCTGCTCGGTCATCTTCTCGAGCCGCAGGTCCCGGTCGCGATAGACCGGATCGATCGGCACGAGCTCGCCGAAGGCCTCGCGGATGCCATGGCCTTTCGGGTTGACGCCCTTGTAGTAATCGTCGAGGCAGCCGGGGCGCGCGACCGGGTCGAAGGTCGGGTTGGGGATGAAGCGGTTGACCTTGCCCGCGACGAGCAGCTCCTTGCGCCCGTTCAGCGTCGCCCAGTTCATGCAGCGTCGCTTCATCTTGGGATCGATGTGGCGGGTGAAGGCGTCCTCGGCCTCGTAGTAGTGGTTGTCGGCATCGAAGAGCAGGAAGGGAAGATCGGCCATCGCGGAGGTCCTTGTCCCTGTGCACGCTACGCATGCGCGCGGGACGTCTCGAGTCATGGAGTCGAATGTCGGTTCGGGGCTCGCGGCCGCGGCGGACGAACGTCGCAGCGCGTGAGCGGCGCGGCGAGCCACGCACCCGTGAACCATAGACGGTCGACGAGCGCCGTCGCATCCCCCCACGAATCGCGCGAATTCGCTACCAACGGGCCCCATGCTGCTGCCGCCCGACGAAACCCTGCGCGATCTGCTCTCTCGACTCGACCTCGAGCGGCTCGACGAGAGCGCGTACGCGGGGCACGACTTTTTTCGGGGCACAAGCCCGCCGGCGGGCAACGGACGCATCTACGGCGGTCTCGTCTTCGCCCAGTCGATGCGCGCCGCCCAGGCCAGCGTCGATCCGGCGCGCATCGCCCACTCCGCCCACGCCTATTTCCTGCGCCCGGGCGACCCGGATCAGCCGATCCTCTACGCCGTCGACCGGATTCGAGATGGCGGCACGTTCACGACCCGACGGGTCGTCGCCCACCAGAGTGATCGCGCCATCTTCAATCTCTCGATGTCGTTCCAGGTGCCGGAAGACGCGCCCTCCCGTCAGGTCGACACCGAGATCCCGCCCGAGCCCGTCGGCGAGGAATACGAAGAGGGCATCCTGCGCGGGACCGCCGCCCTCGGCGGCAAGATCACCCGCGAGCAACTCGGCAGCCTCCCGGTCCAGATCCTCGTCGAGGACGGTCTCGACATGTCCGCGGAGGGCGCGGGCGATCGCGAGCCGGAAATGCGCGCCTGGTTCAAGGCGATGGGCCCCTTGCCCGACGACCCGACCCTGCATCAGGCCGTGCTCGCCTACGCCTCGGACCAGACGATCGTCGTCGCCGCGCAGCACCCGATGTCGTGGGGGATCATGGATCCGAACACGCAGTCGGCGAGCCTCGACCACGCGATGTGGTTCCACGACGCGTTCCGGATCGACGACTGGATCTACGCCGTCCACGACAGCCCCGTGCTCAAGGGCGCCCGCGCGCTCGGGCGCGTGCTCTTCTACGCGCGGGACGGACGCCTCGTCGCGTCGGCCATCCAGGAAGGCTTGATGCGCCGCCGCGAGGGCGCGGGCATCGCGTTGCGCGGACGGCGCTGACCGCCCCGCGACTCAGGCCTCTTCGATCAGCCGGTACTCCGAGAAGTCCGGGCTGCGCATCTCCCGTCGGAATCGCGCGGGCGAGAACGGGTAGAGGTTCGGCAGGCCCGTCTTGTCCAGGTACCAGCTGTTGCAACCGCCGCGCACCCAGATCGTCGACTGCAGGCCTTCGTTGATCTCGGCGTTGTAGGTGTCGAACGCGTCCTGGCGGGGCGCCATCGCCTCTAGCCCGCGTGCCTTCATCTCGTCGAGGCAGCGGATCAGGTAGTCGATCTGGTACTCGCTGATCGTGATGAGCGAGAGGTTGCCGACCGGCCCGGTCGGGCCCTCGATCATCCAGAGGTTCGGGAAGTCCGGCACGCTCATCGCGCGATGGGCCCGCGGCGCCCCGTCCCAACGCTTCTCGAGATCGGCTCCACCCTCCCCGGTGACGCGGATCGGCAGGATGAAGCGCGTGGGATCGAACCCGGTCGCCAGGACGAGCACGTCGAGCTCGTGCAGGCGCCCGTCCTTCGTGCGGACGCCGCGGGGCTCGATGCGTTCGATGTTCTCGGTCACGAGCTCGGCGTTGTCGGCGCTGATCGCCGGGTAGAAGTCGGAGCAGATCACGATGCGCTTGCAGGCCGCGGCGTAGTCCGGCGTCAACTTCTCGCGCAGCTCCGGATCCGCGATGTTCTGCTCCAGATTCTCCTGGCAGGCCTTGGCGAGCTTCGCGTGCGCCCGCTCGTCGCCGAGGACCGCGCCGCCGATCCGCGTGGCCATCAGCCAGTAGTAGAAGAAGTAGAGGGCCTCGAGCACGATCGGGAAACGACGCGCGAACGCCTTCCAGCCGGGCGAGTACTCCTTCTGGGGAAGCGGCGCCATCCACTGCGGCGTTCGCTGGAAGACCGAGAGCGCGCCGACCCGCGGACCGATCTCGCCCACGATCTGCGCCGCGGTCGAGCCGGTTCCGACGATGCCGACCCGGCGCCCGGCGAGCTCCGCGCCGTCGTCCCAGCGCGCCGAGTGGAACATCTGCCCTTCGAAGGTGTCGAGGCCCTCGATGTCCGGCAGCACCGGATGGTGCAGGACGCCGGTCGCCGACACGACGAGCTCGAAGATCTCCTCGTCCCCGTGCTCGGTCGTGAGCCGCCACCGAGGCGCCTCGTAGCGGAGGTCGGCGACCGCGGTCCCGAAGCGCACGAGGTCGCTGACGCCGAAGTCCTGCGCGGTCTTCTCCATGTAGGCCTGGATCTCGGGGCCATAGGAGAAGCGGTGGGACCAGTCGGGGTTGGGCGCGAAGGTGAACGAGTACCAGTAGGACGGGACGTCGCAGGAGAGGCCCGGGTAGTGGTTCTCGCGCCAGGTCCCGCCGACGCGGTCGGCCTTCTCGAAGACCGTGAGGTCGGTGTAGCCGGCGCGTCGCAGCTTCACGACTGCGGCGATGCCGGACATGCCGGCGCCGATGATCGCGATCCGCGGCGTGCGGCCGGCACGGGCCCAGCCGGGGTGGACTTCGAGGGATTCGATGCGGGTGGACGGAGTCGCGCTAGCCATGAGGGGGCCCTCCTCTGTCGGCCATGCAGGCCGATCCCTATTGACGATTCGTCGATAGTATCGATTCTTATCGACGCCTCGTCAATAGAATCCAGAGAGACTCCCGTGAGTAAGCGCCCGAACCAGAAAACCTCAGGAATTCCGGTAGATTGCCCGGGCCCACACCCGGCCGATGGCACGCCCGAGCCGTTCGGCCGAGAAGCGCTCGCGCCGAAGCGCCTGGTCGGTCGCTGCGGAGACGTTCATCAGGATCAGGGCACGCGCGAGCGTCGGGGGGTCCGGCACGTCGCTTCGGCCCGCGGCGACCTCACGCTCGATGAAAGCCGTCGTCTGAGCCACGTAGCCCTCGACGACCTGCTCGCGCCATTGCTCGTAGGCCGCGCCGCTCCGACCTGCTGCATGCTCCATCGCGCGCATCAGGGCGATGTGCTCCGCCCAAACGTCGAACATGCGCGTGAGTGCGTCGACGGCGGTCTCCTCCGGATCGCCCTCGCCCACACCGCGCTCGAGCCAGTCGTCGACGGCGCTGCGGATCTCGCCCTCGACGCGCGCGAAGAGCGCGACGGCGACTTCGTCCACGCTCTTGAAGTAGTGATAGAAGGACGAGCGGGTCATGCCCGTCCGCTCCATCAGCTGATCGACGGAGATCAGCGCCCAGTCGTGGTCGCGGAGCAGGCCCTCGGCCGCCTCGAGGATCTCGGCGCGGGCAGCTTCCGGGCTCCGTCTGACGCGTTTCGCGGCCACGGTTCGTAGCGACCTCTCGGGCGATCCGTGAGCGCGTGCCGCGCCGTCCCTCGGACGCGTTCTGCGGCCACGGCCAGCAGCCTAGCACGCGACATCTTGCGATAGGCTTCGGGGTTCGTTCCGACCGCCCGAGGAGACCCGATCGCCATGGCCGCACCCGCCCACTCCCCCGAAACGCAGATCATCCACCGCGCCTGCTCGACTTGCGAGGCCAGCTGTGGTCTCAAGCTCGAGATCGATCCGGCTTCGCGAACGGTCGTCCGGGTGAAAGGCGACGACGACGACCCCCGCTCCCAGGGATACATCTGCCCGAAGGCGCTCGCGATGAAGGAGATCTACGAGGATCCCGAGCGGCTGCACAAGCCCGTCAAGAAGAACGCCGACGGCTCGTGGACAGAGATCGAGTGGGACGAGGCGATGGAGCGCGCGGTCTCGAAGCTGTCGGCGATCAAGGAGCGGTACGGCAACGACGCCAACGGCTACTACATCGGCAACCCGACGGGCCACAACGTCGGTGCCCAGCTCTACATCCCGCCCTTCCTCGCGGGCCTCGAGACCCAGCGTTCGTTCTCGGCGGCGACGATGGACCAACAGCCCCAGAACGTCGCGCTCCACACGATGATGGGCGACGGCTGGATGTTCCCGATCCCCGACATCGAGCGGACCGACTTCTTCGTCTGCATGGGCGGCAACCCGCTCGTCTCCCAGGGCAGCCTGATGTCGGCACCGAACGCCAAGAAGCGACTCCAGGAGGTGATTGCCCGCGGCCCCGACGGCCAGGGCCGCGTCGTCGTGATCGATCCGCGCCGAACCGAGACCGCCGAGATCGCGAGCGACCACGTCTTCATCAAGCCCGGCGCAGACGCGTATTTCCTGCTCTCGGTCTGCCAGGTGCTCTTCGAAGAAGGCCTCGTGAATCCCGGTCGCCTCGCCGATTTCACCGACGGCCTCGACACGATCGAACGGGTCTGCGCCGACTACACGCCGGAGCGTGTCGAAGCCGCGACCGGCGTCGCCCCCGAGACGACGCGCCAGCTCGTGCGGGATTTCTCCGCCGCCAACGGAGCCTGGTACGGGCGCATCGGCCTGTGCACCCAGGAGTACGGCACCCTCGCCTCCTGGCTGATCTATGTGGTGAACGTGCTCACGGGACGTCTCGACGCCGAGGGCGGCATGCTCTTCCCTCGTTCCGCCACCGGTCGGTCCGAAGCCGCTCGTCCCTGGGAGCCCTTCCAACACGGCCGCTACAAGACCGTGAAGCGCGGGATCCCGGAGGTCGACAACCAGCTGCCCTGCGGACTGATGGCCGAGGAGATGGAGGAGGCGAGCGCCGGCGAGAAGCGGATGCGCGGCTTCGTATGCGCGATCGGCAACCCCGTGCTGTCCGCCCCGAACGGCGAACGCCTCGCCAAGGCCCTCGACGAGCTCGACTTCATGCTCTCCCTCGACATCTACATCAACGAGACCAGCCGCCACGCGGACCTGATCATGCCGAGCACCGTCCAGCTCGAGCACGAGAACTACGAATTCCTCTTCGAGACCACGACCGTCCACAACTTCTCGCGCTGGAGCCCGCAGCTCTTCGAGCCCAGCGAGGACCAGCGCCATCAGTGGTGGATCTACTGCGAGCTCGGCGCGCGCATGAACGGCGCACCGTCCTGGGAGATCGTCGACGACATGATGGTCAAGGGCATGCTCGGCATGATGGTCGGGCCGAACACCGGCTGCCCCGACGTCACCCCCGAGCAGGCCTACGAGATGCTGCAGGACGAGCACGGTCCGATGCGCATGATCGAATGCATGGTCCGGGTCGGCCCCTACGGCGACGAGTTCGGCGCGAACCCCGACGGCCTGAATCTCGAGAAGCTGCGCGCCGCGGATCAGGGCGTCGACCTGGGTCCGCTCCAGGCCAATCGCCTGCCCGAGTGCATGCCGATGGACCGCATCGATCTCTGCCCCGAGTACATCCTCGGCGACCTGCCCCGTCTCGAAGCAGGACTCGAAGAGCGCAGCCGCGAAGACCGGATGGTCCTCGTCGGGCGGCGCCAGATCCGGAACATGAACTCCTGGCTGCACAACCTGCCGGCCCTCGCGAAGGGGCGGAACCGCTGCACACTGCTGATCCACCCCGACGACGCCGATCGCCTCGGCATCGAGAACCGCAAGTTCGCGCGGGTCTCGAATCGCGTGGGCGAGATCGAGGTCGAGTGCGAGGTCAGCGACGAGATGATGCCCGGGGTCGTGAGCCTGCCGCACGGATACGGCCACACGCTCCCCGGCGTGCGCATGTCGGTCGCGCAGGAAAAGCAGCCTGGCGCCTGCGCGAACTACCTGACGGACGAGGAGTCGATCGACGTGCTGTCGGCCACGCACGTGGCGAACGGGATTCCGGTCGAAGTCAGAGGGGCCTGACCCTCGCGCGCTCAGTCCTTCAGGTGCCCCTTGCCCGGCACGTGATTCACCTCGATCCGGATCCCGTCGGGGTCCTCGAACAACACCGAGTAGTACCCGGGCGCGAACCCGTCCTCCTGGGGCGGATGGACGATCGTGGCTCCGAGGCCGACGGCCACGTCGTGAATCTCGTCGATCTGCTCCCGCTCCCGCGCGCGCAGACACAGGTGATGAAGCCCGACGCGCCGCTGGTCGAAGGGCTCGCCCTTCCCTTCGTCCGCGGGCGAGAGCGCGATCCCGGTCCGGCTGCCGATCCCGTAGAAGTAGACCTCGCTGTCGATCAGGATCTTCATCTCGAAGAGCTCGAAGAGCGGGGCCCAGAACGCGCGAGCGCGGTCGAGGTCGGACACGGTCAGCTGGACGTGGGCGATGCCGTTCAGCTGCATGGCGCGACCTAATGCCGACCCATCAGCGACTTGATGTTCCCTTCGATCGACTCCGCGAGCAGCTCGATCGTCGGCGCGTGCGCCATCCGCTTGTTGTTCCGGAACGCCGGCTGCTGGAGCGTCGTCGCCATCTTCGTCGCGACTTCGAGGGCGCGTGCGTCCAGGGCGTCGGCGTCCACGACCTCGTCGAGCATCCCGCAATCCGCGGCGGCGTCGGGTCCGTAGATCTCCGACTGCACGATCACCCGGTCGTAGTGGCGCTTCGAGAGCGCCGCGCGAGCGAACTCGATCGCGAAGTCCGGCAGGGTCATCCCGATCGCGGTCTCGTTCGCCTGGAACTTGAACTTGCCCTGGGCGCCGATCCGGTAGTCACAGACCATCGCCATGAAGAGCCCCATCGCGACGGCGTGTCCGCCCACGGCGGCGATGATCGGCTTCGGGTGCCGATAGATCTGCAGCGCGAGCTTCCCGCCGTTCGCCACCATCTCCGCCGCGGCCGCCGGCCCTTCGCCCATCGTGCCGAGATCGAAGCCCGCCGAGAACATGCCGGCGCGGCCGGTGATCACGACCGCGTTCGCGTCCTTCTCGGCGGCCTCGAGCGCGGCCATCAGCTCGGTCGAGAGCGCCGTCGAGATCGCGTTGGGTTTGCCATTGTCGAGGCGCAACACGCGCACGCCCTCGTCGTGGTCTTCGGTCTGGATCAGGGACATGGAGGACTCCTCGTGAATGGGCGCTCGCGGCGCGCCATCCATCCTAGAGCGCTCGCCTGACGCGTCGAGGACGCGGGGTCAGCGAACCCGGCGTCCCTGGCCTAGCCCTCGCGCTCGATCGAGAAGCGGAGGGTCGAGCCCCCGAGCTCGAGCGCGTCGCCGAGGCCGCTAGCGTCGGCTCGGGCGAACTCCGTCGCGAGGATCTCGCGCGCGACCAGCTCGGCGTGCTCGCCGAGCGCCGTTGCCACGTCTTCGGATTCGCTCGACCAACCGATCCGGACCCGGTCCGACACCTCGAAGCCCTTGTCCTTGCGCACGTTGTTGAAGAGGTTGATCGCGTCGCGCGCGACGCCCTCCCGGCGCAAGCCGTCGTCGAGGGCGGTGTCGAGGACGACCGTGTACTCGCCATCCGTCGCCGTCGCCGCGTCTTCCCGCGCCTCCCGCTGGAGGAGCACGTCCTCGAGGGCGAGGGCCTCGCCCACGACCTCGATCGTCCCGCCCGCCTCGAGGCGGGACACCTCTTCGAATCCCCATGCCGCGAGCGCGGGCCCGATCTCCTTGAGCTTCGGCCCGCAGCGCTTGCCGAGGGTCTTGAAGTTCGGCTTGACCGTGACCGTCGCGAAGGCGCTCTCGTCCGCCTCGACCGCGACGCGCTTCACGTTGAGCTCGTCGGCGATCAGCGCGGCGGCCGCTGCGACGTCGTCGCGGACCGGCGCGTCGCGATGCACGACGGTCAGCTCGCGCAGCGGTTGTCGCACCTTGATCCGATGGTCCTCGCGCACCCGGCGACCGAGGGCCGTGATCGCGCGCACCGTCGCCATCCGGCGCTCGAGCGGGCCATCGATCAACGAGGTGTCCGCGTGCGGATAGTCGCACCAGTGCACGCTCGCCGGCGCCGCGTCGTCGACGACTCGCACGAGCCGCTGGTAGACCGCCTCCGTCAGGAAGGGCATGAAGGGAGCGAGAATCTTGGAGAACGTACCGAGGACCTCGAAGAGCGTCGCGAAGGCGTTCGTCTTGTCGCGATCATCCTCGGTCTTCCAGAAGCGGGCGCGGGAGCGACGCACGTACCAGTTCGTGAGGTCGTCGATGAAGCTGACCAGGCGCGGCACGACCGTGTAGAGGCGATAGGCCTCCATCTCGGCGTTCACGTCTCGCGAAAGACTCTGGAGCACCGAGAGGATCCAGCGGTCGATGTCCGGACGCTCCGTGACCGGGTCCGGGGTCCAGGCCCGCGGGTCGTAGCCGTCGATCTCGGCGTAGGTCGTGAAGAACGACAGCACGTTCCAGTAGGGAAGCACGACCGTGCGCACGATCTCCTTGAGCCCGGCCTCGTCGAAGCGCAGCTCCTCCGCACGCACGACCGGTGAGTCGATCATGTAGGCACGCAGCGCGTCCGCCCCGAACTGCTCGAGCATCTCCTCGGGATCCGGGTAGTTCTTCCACCGCTTCGACATCTTCTTGCCGTCGTTCGCCAGAATCAGCCCGTTCACGATCACGTTCTCGAACGGGCTCTTCCCGAAGATCGAGGTCCCGAGCACGAGCAGCGTGTAGAACCAACCGCGGGTCTGGTCGAGGCCCTCGGCGATGAACTGCGCCGGGAAGAACTGGTCGAGCTCGTCGCCCCGCTCGAAGGGGTAGTGCTGACTCGCGTAGGGCATCGAGCCCGACTCGAACCAACAGTCGAGCACCTCCGGAGTACGGCGATAGGTCTTGCCGTCGCGTTCGATCACGACCGCGTCGACGACGTGCTTGTGGAGATCGTCGACCGCGACGCCGGAGAGCTCTTCGAGCTCCGCGCGAGACCCGACGCAGATCGTGTCGCTCGGCTCGTCCTCGTTCACCCAGACGGGGATGCACGAGCCCCAGAAGCGATTCCGACTGATGTTCCAGTCGTTCGCGTCCTTCAGCCAATTGCCGAACCGGTTCTGACCCACGGTCTGGGGGACCCAGCCGATCGTCTCGTTGTTCGCCACGAGGTCGTCGCGCAGATCGTCGACCTTCACGTACCAGGCTTCGATCGCGCGGTAGATGAGGGGCGTGTCGGTTCGTTCGCAGAAGGGATAGCTGTGCTCGAGCACGTCCTGCTTGACGAGCTTGCCCCCGCCCTTGAGCGCCTTGATGATGGACTTGTCGGCGTCCTTGCAGAACTGACCCGCGAAATCGGAGACCGGCGGACCGAACACGCCCTCCGCATCGAGGGGATCGACGAGGCCGATCCCGGCCGCGCGGCAGACCCGGAAGTCGTCCTCGCCGAAGGCGGGGGCCTGGTGGACGACGCCCGTGCCGTCCTCGGTCGTGACGTAGCCGTCCTCGAGGACGACGAACGCCCCGGGCTCGTCCGCGAAATACGGGAAGAGCGGCTCGTAGCGAAGGCCGACGAGGTCCCTCGCCCCGAGACGCTTCACGAGGCGATAGGTCTTGCCTGCGGCGCCCTCGCCTTCACCCTTGTCGTCGTGTTGAGCGATCGCCTTGCCGAGCTTCTTGTCATAGGCCGCGAGCCGGGCCTCGGCGTAGACGAGCCAGTCGCCGCTTTCGAGGTCCTCGACGATCGCGTAGTCGATGTCGGGGCCGACGCAGAGCGCGAGATTCTCGGGCAGTGTCCACGGAGTCGTCGTCCACGCCGTCATGAACAGCGACTTGCCCTCGGGCAGCTCCGGGGCGATCCGGTCGGCCCCCTCGGTCACGCGGAAGCGTACGGTGATCGCGGGATCCTGGACGTCCTTGTAGTTCTGGTTCGCTTCGAAGTTCGACAGCGGCGTCGCCAGCTTGCAGCTGTACGGCATGATCCGGTAGCTCTTGTAGACCCGGTCCCCGTCCCAGAGCTGCTTGAAGACCCACCAGATCGACTCCATGTAGTCGAGATCCATGGTCTTGTAGTCGTTGTCGAAGTCGACCCAACGTCCCATGCGCGTGACGGCCTTCCGCCACTCTTCGACGTAGGTGTCGACCATCTGACGACACTGCTCGTTGAAGACGGCGACACCGCGCTCGAGGATCTCCCCGGTACCGGCGAGGCCGAGGGCCTCCTGCGCGAGAGCTTCGATGGGCAGCCCGTGACAGTCCCAGCCGAAGCGCCGCTCGACGTGATGCCCCCGCATGCTCCAGAAGCGCGGGACGATGTCCTTGATGGTACCGGCGAGGAGGTGCCCGTAGTGGGGCGTGCCGGTGGCGAAGGGCGGACCGTCGTAGAAGACGAAGGCCGGCTGGTCGGCGCGCCGCCGGTTGCTCTCGTGGAAGGCGTCGGCCTCCTCCCAGAAGGCGAGGATCTCCCGCTCCATCGCCGGAAAGTCGGCGCTGGCCTGGACGCGTTCGAAGACGCTCGCACCCGTCTGCCGGGCGGCGCCTTCCTGCTCGTTCGACGCGCTCATCGCAGGAACCTCTGTACGGGCGGATTGGGCGGGCGCGGGATCCAGACGGATCGGTCGTCGCACCCGTTGCCAGTCTTGAGGGAGGGCGCCGGGAGTATGGAGGCAATCGCTCGGGGCCTCCATCCCCCACCGCGATTTCGCGCCGGTCGAGGGCGCCGATCCGACGATTTCCGGGCTCCCGACGGCCCGAGTTGTCCCTTCTTCGCTGTGCTAGAACCGCGAGACCCGCGAGATCGGGTCTGAAACAAGGAGCCTCGCTCATGGACCTCGGCGCCCTCTTCGGCACCACCCCGTACTACACGGACGTCGCGCTGCTCGTCGGTCGCGTCGCGATCGGCGTGTGCTTCATGTTCCACGCCTTCGGCAAGCTCGGGTGGATCGGGACCGGCACCCTGGACGGATTCGGCGAATGGCTGGCCGACCTCGGCGTGCCGATGCCGCAGCTGCAGGCCCGGATGGCCATGTCCTCGGAACTGTCCGGCGGCGCCCTCCTCGCCCTGGGTCTCGCGACGCGTCCCGCCTGCGTGGTGCTGATCGGCACGATGATCGTCGCCGGCGCGCTCGGCCACCGCGGTGCGGGCTACATGATCACGAACGACCCGCCCGGCGCCGAGTACACGATCAATCTCGCGGTGATTTGCGGGATGTTCGCGCTGCTAGGTCCCGGTGCATACTCGCTCGACGCGATGTTCTTCTAGGAGCCGCTTCGATGCCTGACGCGATCGTGGAACGTGATGGTCATGTCATGACCATCACGATGAATCGGCCGGAGCGGTTCAACGCGCTCTCGGGAGAGATGTTGATCCGGATGTACGACGCCTATCGTGAGGCGGACGCGGATCCGGACGTGCGGGTGATCATCGTGACCGGCGCCGGCGGGAACTTCTGTTCCGGTGCGGATCTCAAGGGCATGGCCGGCGACTCGGGCGCCGGCGATGACGAGATCGACGTCCAGGCGCGCATGGCCGAGGACCCGGACATCCACTGGAAGGCGCTCTTTCGGGGCTATCGGCCGAGCAAGCCGATCGTCGCCGCCGTCGAGGGCGTAGCGATCGCCGGCGGGACCGAGCTCCTGCAGGCGATGGAGATCCGCGTCGCGGGCGAGAGCGCGCGCTTCGGGGTCTCCGAGGCCCGCTGGTCCCTCTATCCGATGGCCGGATCCGCCGTGCGACTCCCGCGCCAGATCCCGTACACGCAGGCCGCCGAGATCCTCCTCACCGCCAAACACATCAAGGCGCCCGAGGCCCTCGACATCGGCCTGATCGGACACGTCGTGCCTGATGGGCAGGCGCTGGCCAAGGCGCGAGAGATTGCGGAAGTCGTCGCGGGCAACGGTCCCCTCGCCGTCGCGGCGATCACGCGCACCCTGCACGAGACCGACGGCATGTCCCTCGATGAAGCCCTCGCCTACGAGTTCGACTACGGCAACGCGGTGTTCGCGAGCGAGGACGCGACGGAAGGCCCGCTGGCGTTCGCGCAGAAGCGCAAGCCCGCCTTCAAGGGGCGCTAGGCCGAGGAAAGCTCGCTCAGGGAGCGCGGCAGCCTACTTCTCCCGCTCGATCCCGTACGCCTCGGTGTAGTCGGACCAGATCTCCGCGAGCTCGTCGTAGCTCCACCCGAAGTCCTGCGGGTCATAGACGTGCTTGCCGGCATGGGTCTGGTGCCGCTCGGCCAGAAAGGCCGTGATCCGCTTCTCGTGGAGCTCGCTCGGGGTGTCTCCGAAGTGCGCGTAGATCCGGCGCATCGTCGCGAGCGGGTCGCGCATCATCTCGCTGTACTGGACGTGCACGGACCATCCGGGCTCCGACTTCGCGTCGTGCTCCATGCCCTTGCGAATCGCGTGGCGCAGCTTGCCGAGCCACTCCTGGCCCACCTTCACGTGGTCCCGATTCCGCGCGAACACGCCCTGCATCGTGGAGTTCAGACTCGAGACCGAGGCCGTCACCGGGCCGGGGTCGCGGTGGGTCCAGATCAGCCGCGCGTCCGGATAGAACTCGAGCAGCGTCTCGAGCGCCCACAGGTGGTTCGGGGTCTTCAGGCTCCAGACCATCGTGGGCTTCGCGGACTGGAGCGTCTGCAACCCCTTCCGGTGCCACTCGTAGGCGGGCCGCATGTCGCATTCCTGCAGCCAGCGTCCGTAGCTCGGCACGTACCCCTGGGTCTCCATACCGAGACAACGCAGGTCGAGCATCATCAGCGGGATGCACTCCTCCGCCAGCATCGCGCCGAAGGGATGCATCGCCTCGATCGCCGGGTTGAGCCTGCGCAGCCCATCCATCGTCTCGTCCGACTCGGCGATCCGCGGATCCGTGTGCTCGGTCGCGAGGGTCGGCGGAGGCACGAGCGCGCGCGCTTCCCACTGCAGCAGGGGGCGGATCATCGGATCGAGGCCTAGCAGATGGGACAGGATGCTCGTGCCGGTCCGGGGCAGTCCGAGGATCACCCAGGGGCGCTCGATCTTCTCCTCCGCCGCCTGCGGGTTCGCCTTCGTCCACTCGTGGAGTCGCAGCCGCGTCGTGAGTTGCGACGTGATCATGTTGCGGGTCGCCATCCGACCGAACGTGGAGAGCCCCGCTTCCGCTTCCATCGACTGCGTGAGCCGCTCGAGGGGCTCGCGGTAGGAGTCGCCGCCGAAATCCGACGAGCCCGCGGCCTTCACCGCCGCCTCGACGAGGGCATCGGGCTCGAGGGAGGGCTTCAGTCCCAGCGGCTCGGCCACGCGGCCCGCCGCGTTGAGCGCCTTCAGGACCGGCGAAGTGATCCGGCCGTCGCGAAACGTGTACGCCTTCGTCACGCGTCCGCTCCCTGCGTGATGGACGCCGCCGCCTCGGCCGCCGATCGCCGCGCGTCCCAGTTCGAACCCAGGAGGCAGCCGATCGCGAGGAGCATCCCGACTGCGAACACCGAGAGTGCGCTGGCATAGGTGCCCGACGACTCGAAGACTTCCGCCGCCGACAACACGACGATCGCCATGACGGGCAGCATCAGGAGGTTCGACAGGCCCATCGCGCGTCCGATCGCGTCCGGTCCCATCCGTCGTCCGAGCAGGAGCATGTAGAGCGGAATCATCCCGCCCGTTCCGAACCCCACGAGCGCGCAGAGCCCCGCCACCGCGACCGTACCGGGCTCGAGGGCGAACCCGGCGAGACAGACGGTCGCCGTCGACAGCATCACGAGGAAGAGGCCCGTGAGCGAGACGCGATCGGCGAGCGCGCCGAAGAAGAGCGCCCCGGGCACCCCGAGCCAGAACTGCGTCGCGAGGACGGTCGAGGCGCCCGCTTCGGAAAATCCGATCCCGCCGAGAAAAGCAGCGGTATGCACCGTCCAGCCCGTCACGATCCCGGTCGCCAGGGCGAAGAGCCCGCCGACCCAGAGAAACGCCGGCTTCTGGAAGACGGAGAGCATCGTTTCCGGCTGGGCGTCGACGGCTCCCTGCGCACCGGACTCGGTCTCGTAGCGCGAGGGCACGACGATCCAGATGATCGGGACGAGCGCGACCGCGGCGATCCCCGCGAAGAGCAGGAAGACTTCGTTCCACGCGAAGCGCTCGAGGCCGAATCCCGCGAGCGCGGCGAAGGCGCCAGAGCCCAGGGGCGGACCCATGCTGGCGATGCCGAGTGCGCGACCCCGCTCGTCCGGGAAGTTGCGGGTCACCAGGCTCGCCGCCGTGATCGGTCCACAGGGCGGCACCGCTGCGCCCGCCATCAACGCGGCCAATCCGAGCACGACGAGATTCGTCGCGAGTGAAGCGACCACCATCGCCGAGACCAACAGTCCGGCGCCGACCAACATCACGCTGCGCGCGTGGCCCCGGTCGAGGGCCGCGCCGGTCACGAGGCTGCCGATCGTGAGCGCGAGCATGATCAGGATCTGTCCGGCGGCGATGGCGGTCCGCTTCGCTTCGAAGGCAGCCTCGAGGGGCTCGAGGAAGACGGGCAGGATCCCCATCGTGAGACCGACGGCGACGCCCTGCGAGACCATCGCGACGGCCAGGATCGATCGTTGTTGGGCGGTCATGGGCGGCGGAGTGTAGGCGCCCGCTAGCGGCATCGCTCCGGCCGGGATCCGGGTCTGTGAGCATCGTGTAAAACGTGTCGAGCCCGCGCTTTCGGCTGATTTCGCCGGAAGCGGCGCGGCCGCCGATCGCTACTCTCCGCGCATGTCGAAACGGCCCGTGCGGCGTCTCCTCGCCCGCTTGATCGTCGCCTTGACGGGCTGGACGCCGGAAGGCGAGCGCCCCGCTCCGGACCGCTATGTCTTGATCGCGGCGCCGCATACGACCAATTGGGACTTCTTCTACCTGCTGGTCTTCGCCGAGTACTTCGAGATCCGCATCTCGTTCATCGCGAAGCACTCGCTCTTCTGGCCGCCGCTCGGTTGGTTCATGCGGGCCGTCGGCGGCCTACCGATCCGCCGGCACAAGCGAGAGAATCGCGTCGCCAACCTCGCCGCGCTCTTCGAGGAGCACGAGGAGCTCGGCCTCGTGATTCCGGCCGAAGGCACACGGGGCCACGTGGACTACTGGAAGTCCGGCTTCTATCACATCGCCCGGACGGCGAAGGTCCCGATCGTGATGAGCTTCCTCGACTACGAGCGCAAGGCCGGCGGGTTCGGACCGGCCATCGACCCGACCAACGACGCCCGGCGGGACATGGACACCGTCCGCGCCTTCTATGGCGACAAGAAGGGAAAGTACCCGGAGCTCTTCGGCCAGATCCGCCTTCGGGAAGAGGAAGAGGGCGCGCCCAGCGCCTGACCGCGCGCGACCGGATCCCGGAGGACGTGCCCCTGGACGAACGGGAAAAAGATGGCCGCGCGAGGGAACCTTCGACCGCCTCGGCCCCCCTTGCCTCGGTGCCGACTCCCGACCAGATCCAGGCCGCCCAGCGCGGTGATCTCATCGCGATGGGCGACGTCCTCGATGGGCTGACGCCTTGGGTGGGGCGCTTGTGTGGCTCGATCGCGCTCGACGCGGGCCCGGACGCCGCGCAGGAGACGCTGATCCAGGTCATGCGCGACCTCGGCGGCCTGAGGGATCCCACGTCCCTGCGGTCCTGGGTCCGCCGCATCGCGACCCGGGAAGCCATCCGGCAGGCCGAGCGCCGCCGCCGCGAGCCACTCTTCGATCACCTGGAAGAGACCGAGGGCGCGTGCCTCGACCCGACGCTCCGGCGCGACGTCGCACGGGTGCTCTCGGAGCTGCCCCCGGGCCAGCGCGCGATCCTCGTGCTGCGCGACCTCGAGGGTCTGTCCGAAGCCGAAGCCGCCGCCGAGCTCGACGTCGCACGCGGCACGATCAAGTCCCGACTGCATCGCGCCCGCGATGCGTTCCGCGAGAGGTGGTCCGCATGAGCGCCGACGAAAGCCCGCCTCGGCCGATCGAGGCCGATCGTTATGCCTGGCCGAGCGTCGAGCTCGACCCGATCGCGCGCATGCGCGCCCTGGCCGCCGGACTGCCTCACGTGGCCAGCGACGAGACGGTCTTCGATGCGGGCTTCGACCGGGTCTGGGGCTTCATCGCCGACTTCGAAGCGAACACGGCTCGCTTCGAGGGCGGTGTCGGCCGCGTCGAGATCCTCGAACGGGACGGTGACCGACTGATCCTGCGGGCGAAGGGACCGGTTCCGGCGCTGTCCCCGTGGCAGCGCTTCGACGTCGTGCTGCGACCCGGCTGGTGCCTGATGTCGTCGCGCATCGGTGAGATCGGCATGGCCGCGCGCCCCGAGCCGGATGGCGGCACGCGCTTCTTCCACTTCGAGGGCTCGGCGTTCCTCGGCCGATTCGTGCGGCCGATCTTCGCCTGGAACATCCGGCAGGACTTCCGGCGACTGACGTCCCTGCTCTGAGCGCGTGCGCCGCATGCGACGCGGAGGGCGCCTAACCCAGGAAGAGTCCGGCGGCGGGATTGCCCGTTTCCTCGACCCACACGTAGCCGAGGTCTTCGAGGAACCGCACGAGCGCGTCGGCGTCGTCCGGCGGGACCTCGAGCCCCGTGAGCACGCGACCGAAGGCGGCGCCGTGATTGCGGTAGTGGAAGAGGCTGATGTTCCAGCGCCCTCCCACCGCGTCGAGGAAGCGTGCGAGCGCGCCCGGGCGTTCCGGGAACTCGAAGCGGAAGAGGCGCTCGTCAGGTCGCTGCGCCCGACCGCCGACCATGAACCGGACATGCAGCTTCGCGAGCTCGTTGCCGGTCATGTCGACGACGTCGAAGCCCGCGGCGCGCACGTCGTCCATCACGCGACCGCGCTCCGCTTCGTCCCCGGACAGGCCGACGCCGACGAAGACGTGGGCGGCGCTCGCCTCGCCGTAGCGATAGTTGAACTCGGTGACCGCGTGGTCTCCGAGCGCGCGACAGAGTTCCTGGAAAGCGCCCGGCCGTTCCGGGATCGTGACCGCGACGAGGGCCTCGCGGTGCTCACCGATCTCGGCGCGCTCCGCGACGTGCCGCAAGCGATCGAAGTTCATGTTCGCTCCGGAGTCGATCGCGACGAGGGTCGCGCCGCGAACGTCGTCCCGCGCGATCCAGCGCTTCAGCCCGGCGATCGCGAGGGCGCCGGCGGGCTCGGCGATCGAGCGCGTGTCGTCGAAGACGTCGCGGATCGCGGCGCAGATCTCGTCGATGCCGACGGTGACCACTTCATCGATCGCGTCGCGCACGATCTCGAAGGGACGCGCCCCGACCTCGCGGACCGCGACACCGTCTGCGAAGAGCCCGACCGGCCCGACGTCGACGGGCGCGCCCGCGGCGAGCGCCGCAGCGAGCCCCGCCGCGTCCTCGGGCTCGACCCCGATGAGACGGGTCGAGGGCGAGATGCGCTTGACGTAGGCGACGATCCCCGCGATGAGTCCGCCCCCGCCGACGGGGACGAAGATCGCGTCCAGGGCCCCACGGTGTTGGCGCAGGATCTCCATCGCGACCGTGCCCTGCCCCGCGATCACGTCGAGGTCGTCGTAGGGATGAACGAAGATGCGGCCTTCTTCTTCCCGCAGCCGACGCGCGAGGGCCGCCGCGTCGTCGTAGCTGTCGCCCTCGAGGATCGCCTCCGAACCGAGCCGCCGCACTGCATCGACCTTGATCCGGGGCGTCGTCCGCGGCATCACGATCCGCGCGTCGACCCCGAGGCGGGTAGCGGCCAGGGCGACGCCCTGGGCGTGATTGCCCGCCGACGCCGCGACGACACCGGCCTTGCGCTCGGTGTCGCTCAGCGCGCGCAGCCGGTTGTAGGCGCCGCGCAGCTTGAACGAGAAGACCGGCTGCAGGTCCTCGCGCTTGATCCAGACCTGGTTGCCGAGCCGCTCGGAGAGCCGTGGCGCGAGTTCGAGGGGCGTCTCGACGGCGACGTCGTAGACCGGCGCGCGGAGGATCCGCTCGAGCAGCGCGTCGTTCGATCCTGCTGCCTCCCTCGTCATGCGCGGTCTCCCATCGCTTCGCCCCGTCCGGCGAAGGCGGAGACCGCGGCGGCGATCGCGGCGGTCTCGATTCTCAGATTGTGCGCCGCGAAGGCGGCCCGGCAGACCCCCTTCTGGTCGAGCAGGCGGCGTTCGGGCTCGCTGAATCCGGCTTCCGGCCCGATCAAGACGAGCTCGACGGAAGCGTCCAGGGGGGCGACCGCGCCGTCGCGGTCACCGAATCGCGTCGCCTCGGGCGCCGCCTGCGCGAGGGCGGCATCGATTCCGATCGGCGCGCGCACCTCTAGGAGCCAGGGCCGTCGGGCGAGCTTGGCGCTCTCGACGAGGATCCGGCGCAGGCGCGCTGCGTCCGGATCGAGATCGCGCACGACCGAGTGTTCGAGCACGAGCGGCTGCCAGATCGATGCGCCGAGCTGGCTCAACATCTGCAGCATCGTCGACAATCGATCGCCCTTCGGAATCGCACTCGCGAGCACCGGCGTCGCCGCGGGAGCGGGCCACGTCTCGACGGACTCGACCACCACGACCGCCTCGCGCCTCCCCGCATGGTCGAGTCGTGCACTGGCAACGGTCCCCCGCCCGTCGAAGACCGAAAGCGCGTCGCCGCTCCGCATCCGACGCGCCGTGAGATGGCGCGCTTCGTCCCCGGAGAGGCGCAGCTCTCCCGGCGCGATCGGCGCATCGCTGAAGGCCCAGAACGCGCTCATCCGCCCGTCTCCGAGAGCCGCGCGGGGTTCACGTACACGTCGAAGCGAACCAGCTTGCTCTCGATCGTGTGACTGGGATCGGGCAGGAGCGGCGTCGCGTGGTGCGGCCGCTTCACGACCACGCGCGCCGCCCGCTCCCGCGCCTCTGCGACGAGCGGCGCCGTATCGGTGTCGGCGTCGAGCCAGGCGCGCAACACCTGCAGCTCGCGGCGGGGCTTGGCGCTCGCCCGACGCGGGGCGGGATACATCGGATCGAAGTAGATGCCCTCGTCGAGGGCGTCGATTTTCGCGAGCCGGTCGCGCGCGTCGCCGGCTTCGATCGTCAGACGCTCGGCAACGGCAGCCGGAACGGCACCGGCCTCGCTGGCGGCGTGCCAGCCCGACGCGAGCAAGGCGTGCACGACCGCGTCACGCTCGACGGCCCGCACCCGCAGCCCGGCGCGCGCAAGCCGGTATGCGTCACCACCGAGGCCGGCGGTCAGGTCGTGGACCGTCGCGATCCGCTTGCCGAAGGCGCGAAGCAGGGGATCGGGTCCGCCGCCCCCGCGATCCGGCGGGAAGATCGCGCGGATGCCCGGACGGCCGTGCTCCCCCGGCGGCCGCAGGTCGAGCGCGCCCTCTGATTCCGAGAGCAGGAAGGCCCCCTCCCCCGCGCCCGGATCGAGTGCGCGGGCGATCGGCGCGACGAGCGGCCGCTGCGCGACGGCTGGATCGACGGCGAGCGCCGGTCGCGCCGGAGACGTCGTGGGCCGCGTCGGGCTCTGCAGGGATTCGGCTTCCAGGACTCGGCCTCGACGTTCGTCGCTCGCGCGAAGGACCGCGCGGTCGGTGGGCCGGAGGGTAGCGGCGCGAAGCGCAGTGGCTCCGAAGGCCGCCGGATCAGGCCGCGCTGGCGCGCGCCTGCAGCCGGGCGATCCACGCGTTCGGTGGAAAGAAGCTCAGCCAGAGGGAGGCCACGGCCGCGATTCCGAAGACCAGCAGGCCGGCGACCAGGACGATCGCGGCCGCGGACAATCCACCGTCCGCACCGATCATCCGACCGGTCTGGCTCGTGAGACGCGTCCACACGCGGACGACGAAGAGTACGACGGACAGGCCGACCAGGGATCCGGTCCAGACGGCAAAGAGCGCGAAGCGATTCGTCACGACGGCGTCGGCGAGGCCGAGCTCCTGGCGACGGCGCATCAGCTGGTGGTAGCGGACCGACTCGACGAAGCCCCAGGCGAAGGGCAGCGCCCGGCACAGCCCGACGACCATCACCGAGACGCTCTGCTCGTCACGATGGCCCCCGAAGAGGACGAGTGCCGGCAGGGAGACGATCTGCAGCCCGATCAGCGCCGCGGTCACGCCGGTCGCCCAGCCGCTGTCGGGCCGGAAGGCCCGGTCCACGAAGAGCGTGAAGGCGGAGAGACCCATCGCCATCAGCGCGTGCCCGATCAAGACGAAGCTCGGCACGAGGTCGACCGGCACGAGCCCGGAACGCTGGGTGACCCACCGCAGGGGCATCGAGATGGCCACGCACAGAAAGGCCGCACCGAGCCATCCCTCCGCCCCACCCGCCTGCCCGGCGGACCGGAACAGGCGGAGGCTGATCGCTCCGAACGCGATCGAGACGAGAAGCAGGACGAACAGCACCTTGGACCTTCCAGCGCGCGCTCCGAAGAAGAGCGGCTTCGAGGTCTATATCGGCACTGTAGAAGCGGCGCTTGATGCGCGGAGGCCCGCGAGAGGGCTCGGGAAGGGCCTCAGGGCCGGCCCCGCTCCTCGATCCGGCGACCGGCGACGGTCAGGCCGGCGAGCCCCGTCAGCAGGAGGGCCATCGAGCCGGTCGGCGGGGGCGCCGTCTCGCCGAGGGTGACCCCGGTCGCCTCGCCCGCGACCGGATCAGACGAAACGGGCGAGATCGCCAGCACGTTCTGGGCGAATCCGAGCGTCGAGAGGCAAGCGAAGGCCATGAGGAACTGTCGCATCGAGGGCTCCTTGGGGCGTGACCGGGGTCACACCTCGCGAACATGGGGGTTATCGGCCTCATTCGAGTAGGGCTTTAGCCCCAGCCATGGGCGCGTGGCCTGTCGTCCCGAGTTGCGCGCGATTCGCTCCCGTCCCTCGCACGGCGCGCGATTCCCCTGCTGCGACAGGTCGTTGCCAGGCTGACAGCTGAGGCCGCGGGCGGTCGGATCCGGTCAAGACCGGGGATCCGAGCGTCGAAGAGATCCGACAAGGAGGCGGAATGTCCGCAGCGGACCCGCAGCTCGATCGCACCCTCACGTTCCTCCGCGCGCGCTACGCGGAGATGGGTCTGCCCGTGCGCGCGATGCCCGATGGGCGCTGTCTGCTGGTCTCCCTGCCCGTCGGCCCCGCCCCCTTCGAATCGCCGGCCGGCCCGCTCGTGATCGAGCGGATCGTGTTCACGACGATCGACGCCGGGCGCATCAAGTGCCTGCGGCCCCGCCCGTTCTTCGGCCTTCCGATCATCGACGTCCGCGACGCCCGCGACGCGACCGGCATCGAGGCCGCGATCCGCCGCGCCTGGCGCGAGCGCGTTCGTGGCCTCCGGGACGTCGAACGCTGGCTCTCGGGCATGTTCATCGAGTCCGAACTCGTCGAAGGGGGGAGCACCCTCGCCTTCCAGCTGCCCGGGGAGTCCCCGGACGCCCGGGTCCACCTGAACGAGCGGCAGACCGCGATCCTGCCGTCGCGAGGTCCCCTCGAAGGCCTGCCCCTCGACGCGCCGGGCGAACGGCTCGCGCCCCTCGACCGCGCCCTCGACTCCGGCGCGGACCTCGAATGTCACCTGTCCGCACGCCTCGACGCGCTCCGGCGCGCCGGGCAGAAGCGCGAGGCGGCAAGGCGAACGCAAGTCGCCCTCGACGCAGAGGAGGAGCCCGCGCCGACCCGGGATGCACTTCCTGCGCCCGCGCCCCGGGCCGCCGCGCCGATTCGCCATCGGCCCCGGGTGCTGCTGGTCGGCTCGCAGCTGCTCGAGGACGGCGACCTGCGCGAGGCGCTGGGGCAGCAGGGCTTCCGGATCGCCACCGCGCGCAGCGAGCCCGAAGCGCTGATGCGCCTCGCCCGGACCACGCCCGACCTGGTCGTCTCGGAATACGCCCTCGGCCGCAGCGACGGGGCCACTCTCGTGGCGGCGACGCGGTCCGTCGCGGGCATCGAAGGCGTTCCCGTCGTGCTCCTCGACGACGCCAAGCACGAAGCGCGCCGCGCCGCCGCACGCGCGGTCGGCGCCGCGGGCTACATCGTGGGTCCCCGCGACCCCCGGCGCTTCGTGGCGCGGCTGGGCCAGCTGGTCGCGTCGCCGGGCAAGCGCCGATTCACACGTTATGCGGGCCGCTTCGATGCCCGACTCCAGGGACTCACCGCCCCGTGCATCGCCACCGAGGTCGGGCGCGGCGGCGTCTTCCTCGCGACCGACGCCGACGTCGCGCTGCACACCGCGATGCGCTGCGAGGTCGCGCTGCCGGAGGTCGGGCGCGAGCTCGGCTTCGAGGGCGAGGTGCTCTACCGCGCCGAGGCGCAGGGAGCGCTGCCCGGCATCGGTCTACGCTTCCGCGACATCTCCGCCGACGACGAGGAGGCCCTGATCGCCTACCTCGCCGCCCGCGAGCAGGGTCGCCTCGACCGCTAGCCCCGCGCCGTACCGGGGCGCGAAAAAGCGCCTGCGGCCCCGCGCCGTACCGGGGCGCGAAAAAGCGCCTGCGGCCCCGCGCCGCGTCAGCGGCGCGATAAAAAGTCCGCGGCGGCCCTGCAGAGCGCCGGACCGTCGTAGTCGACCGGCACGACGTGACCGGAGCGCTCGAGCAGGAAGAGCTCCTTGTCGGCCGGCGGCGTGGCGACGCCCTCGAAGATCCGGGTCGCGTCCCGGGGCCGGGCGGTCGCGTCCAGACGACCGTGGGCGACGAGGATCGGCGCGCTGATCTTCGCGAGGTCGCGATCGACCTCGCGCCCCAGCCGGATCAACTCCTCGACGGAATCGAGGGGCATCGCCGGAAAACGCGGATGCGCTGCTCGCGCCTCGGGATCCTGGAGATCCGTCACGCCCTTGGGACGCGCCTTCATGAAGATCCGGAGAATCGGCAGGAGCTGCGGAACGGGCGGTGCGAGCTCGATCGGCACCCCGATCACCACGAGCCCGTCGACCCGCTCGGTCGCGGCGAGACGCAGGCTGACGAGCCCGCCCATCGAGCAGCCGACGAGGAAGACCCGGTCGTGCTCCTGACGCAGGGCGTGGAAGGCGTCGCGCGCGCGTTCGGTCCAGGCCTCGCGATCGGTACCGGCCAGATCGTCGACCGTCCCGTTGTGTCCCGCCATCCAGATGCCCTTCGCGCGAATGCCCCGCGCCACCAGGGCCTCCGCCACCGGTCGCACCTCGTAGGGCGTGCCGGTGAGACCGTGCAGACAGAGCGCCGCCGCGCCGGTCGCCGCGTCCGCCTCGGGACGCAGATCGAAGGGGTCGACATCGACCTCGGCTTCGACCTGGGAGGGACCCATCGTCACTCGCCGAGCGCCTGCTGCGCCTGCGCCCGCACACGCTCCACGACCTCCCGCAGCGGCAGGCCGTGCTTGCGCGCCAGCCGTTTGCAGTCGTCGTACTCCGGCGAGCACTCGATCTCGCCTTCGGGGCTGCGAATCAGCTTGACGGAGACGCTGCCCAGCGGCGTCTCGAGTCGCTTGTTCGAACGCTCGAGCACCAGCCGGTCCCACTCGGAGACGCGCACGCCGATCGCCGTCGACTCGGCGAACACGATCCGAGCCAGGGCGTCGCGATCCGTCGGGCGCGCGAGCACCCGAACCAAGAAGCCCGGTCGGTTCTTCTTCATCTGCAGGGTCTGCAGGGACACGTCGAGCGCCCCCTCGTCGAAGAGTCGCTCCATCAGGTAGTCGAAGTGCTCCGGGACCAGGTCGTCGAGATTCGTCTCGATGCAGACCACGCGATCGCGACCGAGGCCGCCACTCGAGCCGAGGGTCGCGCGCAACACGTTCGGCATCGGCCCGGGCCGGTCGTTTCCGGCGCCATAGCCGATCTTCTCGACCGTCATGGCCGGCAGCGACGTGAACTCGTCGACGACGGTCTTGAGGATCGCCGCACCGGTCGGCGTGAGCGTCTCCCACTCGACGCCGGCCGGCACCGTCGGCAGGCCGACGAGCAATTCGAGGGTCGCTGGGGCGGGCAGCGGCAGGCGGCCGTGATCGGACTCGATCGTGCCGTGGCCGATCGCGATCGGAGAGCACGTGACGGTGTCGATCCCGAGCACGTCCAGCCCGACGGCGGCGGCGACCACGTCGACGATCGCGTCGACCGCGCCGACCTCGTGGAAGTGCACCTTCTCGACGGTCGTGCCATGGACCTTCGCCTCCGCGCGCGCGAGCGCTTCGAAGATCGCGAGCGACCGCTCCTTCACTCGGGGCGTGAGCGCAGCCTTCGCGATCAGGTCGCGGATTTCGGCGTAGTGACGTCCGTGCGAGTGGCTGTGGCCGTGATGGTGGTGCGAGTGACCGTGTGCGGGACCGTCGTGCGCGTGGGCCTTCGCTTCGGCGCGCTTCTTCCGCTCCGAGACCGGCACCCGAACGTCGACATAGCGTGATGCGAACCCGTTCCGGTCGACCTTCTTCACGACCAGCTTGAAGTCGAGGCCGAGGGGCGCGAGGCCTTCGAGCAGCGCTTTTCGCTGGAGCCCGAGATCGAGCAGCGCGCCCATGAACATGTTACCGGCGGCGCCGGAGAACGCATCGAGATGAAGCAGGCGGGCCACGACTACAACCGATTGATCAGGGTCGCGACGTGCGCGGCGCCGAAGCCGTTGTCGATGTTCACTGCCGTCACGTTCGACGCACACGAGGTGAGCATGCCGAGCAGCGCCGTCAATCCACCGAGGGAGGCGCCGTAGCCGACGCTGGTCGGCACCGCGATCACCGGCTTGTCGATCAGCCCGCCGACGACCGAGGGCAGCGCGCCCTCCATTCCCGCCACGACGATCAGCACCCGCGCGGAGCGCAGGAGCTCGAGGGAAGCGAAGAGCCGATGGATGCCGGCCACGCCGACGTCCTGCAGGAGCTCGACCTTGTTCCCGAAGCGCTTTGCCACGCCGACGGCCTCCGCGGCGACCGGCAGGTCGGCGCTACCCGCCGAGACCACGAGAATCGTGCCCTTGCCCTGGAGCGGCACTTCGTCGGGACCGAGCCAAGCGAGACGCGCGACCGGGTCGTAGCTCGTTCCGGGAAGCGCTTCGCGCATGACCTCGACCTTCTCCTCGTCGATGCGCGTGACGAGCACGTCCTGTCCCGCCTCGCGCAGGGCGCGAGCGGCCTCGACGATCTGCTCGGGGGTCTTCTCCCCGCCGTAGATCACTTCCGGGATCCCCTGTCGCAACGCGCGATGGGTATCCACGCGGGCCTGCGCGGTCTCGACGAAAGGCAGGCGTGCGAGCTGGTCCGCGGCGGACTCGATGTCGAGCTCGCCGTCACGAACCTCTTCGAGCAGCGCTCGCAATCGCGGAGCGTCCAAGGCGGTTCCTCCTGGTGGGCGAAGGCGGAAGCGTATCCGATGCGCGGAGGAGCGACGAGCCGACGACTAAGACTTCGGAACCAGCACGAGATAGCCGTTCACGTCCCCGCTCTCGTTCGCGAGGCCCGTCTCGATGCGCGGCGCCGCGGCGCCGACCCCCCGTTCGACGAACGCTTCGAACTCGACCTGGGCGTTCGCCATCGCGAGGGACGGGATCGAAGGCAGCAGGCGCTCCCCCATGCGGTCGGCGATCGCGCTCGCGACGTGGGACGCCAGGATGTTGCCGACCTCCATGATCGCGGACTCGACGATGGGCGGCTCGAGTTCGCCGGTCTCGATGCCGACGATCCGGCGCACCAGGGTCTCGCTCGCGCGGCCCGGGAAGACGATGCCGACGATCGCGTCGAGACAGCCGTCGAGCTCGAAGAAGACGCCGGTGGCGTCCGGGTCGCTCGCGCCGGCGGTCGGACCGTCCTCGACCACGATCGGCGGGAGCGCTTCGATCGACTGGCCGACGAGCTGCGCGAACGCTTCGGCGGCCTGGGCGCCCCCGGCCCGCGCCAGGTCGACCAGGGCGTCCAGTTGGTGCTTCGCCGACAGGGTGCCGGGCGGGTTCGTCGTGTCGCCGGGTCGCGTCATACCGCCCCCAGCTGGTTCACGTCGAGCAGGAAGACCGGGCTGCCGTCGTCGAGGACGGTGAGACCGGACAGGATCCGGACCTTCGCGAGCAGCTCCGGCACCGGCTTCACGTAGAATTCCTGTTGTCCCGCGAAACGCGCGACCCGGAACGCGACGCGCTCGCCCCGGACCTCGGACAGGACGAGGGGGACGGCGGGGCCCTCGGTGCCTTCGAATTCGATCCGCAGCGCCTTGGCGAGATCGAAGACCGGAAGGGGCTCGTCGTCGACGAGGGCGAACGCCTCGCCGGCCGCCTCTTCGATCGACTCGGCCGGGACCTCGAGGATGCGCTCGACCTTGCCGATCGGGATCGCGACGCGTTCGCCGCCGATCCCCACGAGCAGCACGCGCTGCACCGCCGCGGTGATCGGCACGATGAGCGTCGTCGTCGTGCCGACTCCGATCTCGCTGCGAAGCTCGACGCCGCCGCCGAGGCTCTCGACGGTCGCCTTGACCGCGTCCATGCCGACGCCACGGCCGGACACCTCCGAGATCGACTGCGCGGTCGACAGCCCGGGGTGGAAGACGAAGGCCGCGATCTCCTCGCTCGGCAGGTCTTCGACGAGATCGGGGTGGATCAGCCCGGCGTCGACCGCGCGACGGGCGACCGAGGCGAGGTCGAGGCCTTTGCCGTCATCCGAGACGGCGATCTCGATCGAGTCCTTCTGGCGGCGCGCTTCGACGCGGATCACGCCGGTATCCGACTTGCCGGCGGCGACGCGCGCCTCGGGCGTCTCGAGCCCGTGGTCGACGGCGTTGCGCACGAGGTGGAGGAGCGGCTCGCCCAGACGGTCGAGGATCGAACGGTCCAGCTCGAGCTCGGCGCCCAGGATCTCGACCTCGACGCGCTTGCCGAGCTTCTCGGCGACCTGCCGCGCGGTGCGCGGGAGGTTGTCGGTCACGCGGACGAGCGGCGCGGTCCGCAGCTCGAGCACGCGACGCTGGAGCTCCGCCACGCGGCGATCGACCTGATCGAAGCCGTCGGCGACCTCGGGGTCGTTCGCATAACGTGCGACACCGGTCCGCAGCTGACTCGAGCTGAGGATCACCTCGCCGACCGCCGACAGGAAGCGGTCGAGGGTGTCGGTCCGCACGCGCACCGTCGGCGAGAGCGGCGGTGCCGACACCACGGGCCTGGCTTCGGCCGGCGCGCCCTCCGCCGCCGCAGAGGCGGACGTCGCCGCCGCCGGGGCGGCGGCCTCGGGCTGCGAGGCGTGCGCCTCGCCCGCCGCCGAAACGGCGGGCTCTAGCTCCGGACTTTTTTTGGCTCGCCCCCCACTGCTTCGGGGGAATCAGCAGCGGTCGGGGCAGGCTCGGCATCTCCCGCGCTCGCGGGTGCCGCGCGCAGGGCAGCCAGCAGATCCGCGTCCGCCGGGCCGAGCTCCTGTTCGTTGGCGACGGTCGCCACCATCGCCTCGAGGCTCTCGAGACCGCGGAAGAGCAATCCGAGCTCCTCGGGGTCCCGCACCCGGCCCCCCGTGCGCACGCCCTCCATCCGGTCTTCCAACCGGTGGGAGAGCTCCGACACGGGGTCGTAGCCGAGCGAGGCCGCCATCGACTTGATCGAGTGCGCCATCCGGAAGATCGTGTCGATCGCGCTCGCATTGCCCATCTCTTTTTCGAGATCGAGCAGCGCACGGCTGATCTCCGCGAGGTGGTCCGTCGCCTCCTCGAGAAAGATCCGTCGATATTTGGCCATGTCGAGGGCCATGCTAGTCGGCCTTCTCCACGATCTTCTTCAAAGTGGCGATCACGCTGTCGGGCTTGAAGGGCTTCACGATGAAGTCGCGGGCTCCCGCCTGCAGCGCCTCCATCACGAGCGTCTCCTGACCGAGGGCGCTGCACATCACGACGCACGCCGTCGGGTTGTCCGCCAGAATCGCCTTGACGGCGTCGATGCCGGAGCGCTTGGGCATCACGATGTCCATCGTGACGAGGTCGGGGTGGAGCTCCTTGTAGAGATCCACCGCCTCGATGCCGTTGGTCGCTTCTCCGACCACTTCGTGTCCTTCGGGCTCAATGATCTCGCGAATCATCTGCCGCATGAAGGACGCGTCGTCCGCAATCAGTACCCGTGCCATTGTCTTCCCCCGAAATAGAGAACGTCCCGAACTAGCTGGTGGCGTTCTCGATGACCTCTTCTCCGCGCGCCACGAGGGCCGCAGGGTCGAGGATGTGAACGATTCGTCCGTCGACCGGTCGTCGCTCGACGACCAGTGATTCCGTGCCCATGCCTTCCGTCGCGGCTTCGCCGTCGACGAGGCCGATCACGCGATCGACCGGCATCCCCATCCGCGCCGCGGACCCGGGCCCCCCCGAGACGACGACGACCTGCTCCTGTGCGTACCCGACGGTCGTGGCGGCGCCGAAGGGTGTCGCGCCTGCCTCGTCGTTCTCCCGCCCGAGCAGCAGCTCCGTCGCGACCAGGGGCAGCGCCTCGCCATGCCAGTTCATCACGCCCCCGACGGGCAGCGACAGCGACGGCACGCTCGTCACGCGGTTCTTCTCGGCGACCTCGACGACCCAGGCGATCGGCATCGCGTACTGCACGTCCTCGAACAGGAACATGAGCTGGCGATCCTCGTTGTCCGCGCGCAGGAGTTCGGCGTTCAAAACCGGTCCTCCAGGGGCGCCGCGGACGTGCCGGATGGGTTCGGTTCGGCTTCGTCCCGACTGGATCGCGACGAGCCGGCGGTCGGCACCACGTCGATGACGCTGGCGAGGAGCGGAGACACAGGGAGCGCTTCCGGCGGTACCGCCGAAGGCGCGGCTGCGGAGCCCGGCGCCGGCGGCTGGCCGGTCCGGAAGATCGTGAGGGAGGTCGCGAGCTCGTCGGCGAGCTGACTCACGCGCTCGGAGGCGCGGTGGATCTCGTCGACGGTGTGCAGCTGGCCGTTCATCGTGTGGCCGAGCTCGGCGACCGAGCGACCGTTCGTGCCCGCCACCTTGGCGATCTCCTCGATTGCCGCGACCATGCTCTGGGCGTTGAGCGAGTGGCTGTCCGCGCCGTGGAAGATCTCCTCGGAACGGGTCGCCGCTTCGGAGACGGCCTGGCTGATCTGCTGGAGCGCACCGGCGATCGTGTTGACGTCTTCGCGCCCCTCCCCGATCACCTGGCTCGACTCGCGCATCTCGTCCGCGACCATGGCAGTGTCCGCCTGGATCTCGTGCATGAGCTGGCTGATCTCGTCAGCGCTGCGTCCGGCGCTCTCGGAGAGCTTGCGGATCTCGTCCGCGACGACGGAGAAGCCGCGACCGGCCTCACCGGCCCGAGCCGCCTCGATCGAGGCGTTCAACGAGAGCAGGTTCGTGCGGTGCGCGACGCTCGTGATGATCTCGGTGATCTGGTGCACGTGGCGGGTCTTGGCTTCGAGCTCGAAGACCTTGCCTCCCGTGGATTCGGCGCGTTCGAAGACCGCCTTCATCTTCTCGATGGCGAGACGCGCGACCTCGACGCCGGTGCCCGCCTTCTGGTTCGCCTCGGCCGCGAAGCCGAAGGCCTCCCGGGCGCGGCCCGCGTTGAGATCGATCTCGCTCGAGATCTCGTTCATGCGCAGGGACGCCTGATCGAGGAGCTCCTCCTCCTGGGACACGCCCTGCGCCACCTGCGTCACCGTCTGCGAGATCTCTTCGCTCGTCGCCTGCAGGCGATCGAGGGAGGACTCGAGTCCGGTCGACGAAGCGGACACGGAGCCGGCCGTCGCCTGGACCTCCGACACGAGCTGGCGCAGGCGTCCGAGCATTCCGGCGAGGCCCTCGGCGAGATCGTCCATCTCGTCGCGCAGCGCCGAGTGGGGAGAACGCACGACGTCGAGCTGCAGGTCGCCCTCGCGAATCCGCTCGGTCGCGGTCCGCAGCGCTTCGAACTTGGGCCCGAACATGCGGGAGGCGAAGAAGCCGATGCCCCCGCCGACGCCGAGAGCGACGAAGAAGCGGACCCCGCCGCTCCAGAAGTCGATCCCGAAGCTGCGGACGAGGATCGGAACCACTGACGCGGCGCCAGCCACGATCAGGGATCCGAGGACGAATTTGCCCGAGAGAGAGAGTCGCACGCCGGATAGATCGGCTTGCGAGGGCGCTTGCTTGACGGTTGCGGGTTCTCGGCGACGAGAATCGAACCGCCGGGACGCACGGCTTCGGGACTAGAAGTGGTGCCCTCGGCAAGGGGCCGGCAGGCCGCGAATGCCGTTCTCGGAAGTGATCCGACCGATCCGGGTGACCGACACCCCGAGGCGCTTCGAGAGCCGGACGTCGCCTCCCGTGTCAGCGGAATCCCTCCGCCCCGAACGGAGCGCGAAGAGCAGCTCGTAGTCCTCGCCCCCTCCGGCGATCACCCGAGTCGGATCGACGCCGAGCGAAGCGCAGGCCCGGGCGAATCCCCTAGGCCGTGGGAGCGACGAGGGCTCGATCTCGGCACCGAAGCCGGTGCCCTCGAGCAGGTGCGCGAGGTCGGTCGCCAGGCCGTCCGAGAGGTCGATGCACGCGCGCACGCCGCCGGTTCGCGCGAGCGCCCGCCCCGCCTCGATCCGCGGCGTCGGCACCCGCGTGAGCGCAGCCCCGTCCGCGTCCGCGCGCAAGCGGGCGAGGGTCGCGGCGCCGAGGGTGCCCGTCGCGAAGAGTGCGTCCCCCGGCCGGATCCCGCGTCGACGCAGCGCCCTGCCCTTTCGACAGCGACCGATCACAGTCACGTCGAGGCTCCAGCCGCGCGCGTGCGCCAGGTTGCCGCCGACGACCGGACAACCGAAGCGTTCGGCCTGATCGAGCACGCCCCCGACGACCCCGTCGAAGTCCGCGAGGGACGCGCGCTTCGGCGCAGCGAGCGCGAGCAAGGCGCCGACGGGCGCTGCACCCATCGCGGCCAGGTCCGACAGGTTCACCGCCATCGCGCGCCGCCCGATCGTCCGCGCCGGCTCCCGCCCGAAGCGGAAATGCGTGCCCTCGACGAACGCGTCCGTCGACAGCACCAGCTCGTCCCCCGCCCGGGGTCGCAGGATCGCGGCGTCGTCCCCGATCCGGAGGGCCCAGTCGCGCCCCGGCGTCCGTCCGGCGCGGCGCGCGATGCGCGCGATCAACTCCGACTCGCCGACGTCCGCGAGGGTCCGGGAGCGGGAGGGCTTGCGCGGGGGCATGGCGCGAACGTAGAACGCGCCGCGCGCTCGCGCGATTCGACCCGGGTCAGGGTCGATACGACCCTTCGACGTCCACCCGGTCGACGAGGGTGGAGGAGGCGATCCAGGGCCGCACGTTCTCCTTCACGACCAGGCTCGCCTTGTCGATGCGCGCGATCTCGCGCCCGTCCGCCGCCTCCGTCGTCGGGGCCGACGCCTCGAAGCGCAGCCGGACGATCGACGTCGAGGTGAACTCGAGCAGCGGCAGGCTTCCCCAGAACTGGGTCGAACCGTCGCTCCGCTTGTCGCAACCGGCGCCGAGGTGCGCGAGCGCGACGAGCGAGCGTATGCCGTCGTAGACGATGTCCGCGTCGCCGTCGTCGGAGACCCGGGTGACGGTCAGCCGCAGCGGCAGCTCGGCATCGGTGTCCGCGACGTGGATCGCCTCGACCTGGAGCTCGACGCGATAGAGCCGCTCACCGAGCACCCGGACGAGGCAGTCGCCCTGCCCGTCGGGCAGGAGGTTGCGCACGTCCATGACCTCGCCGCTCTTGATCGCCGCGTCCTGACGCCAGGCGCGCATCACGACCCAGCCGAGCGGTACGGCGACACCCGCCGCGATCCAACCGAACATCACGTCTCTTCCACGGAGACGCCGCGGTCCGGTCGATTCGCCATGTCGAGCGACCTCTCGGGATCAGTCCCGGGTCGCGTCGGCGCGAGCCTGGGCGGGCAGGCCGCCGCCGGTCGATGCGCCCACGGCGAGGGAGGGACGCTGCTTCGCGCGCCACTCGAGGGGCGAGACGAGCACCTGGTCGAGCACTTCGCGCATGTGCTTGACCGGCACGAACTCGAGGCGCTTCTTCAGCTCCCTCGGGATCTCGCGCAGGTCGGCGACGTTGCTCTCGGGGATGACGATGGTCGTGATGCCGCTGCGCAGGGCCGCGAGGGCCTTCTCGCGGACGCCGCCGACGGGCAGCACGCGACCGCGGAGCGTGACCTCGCCGGTCATCGCGATGTCCGAGCGAATGGCCGTGCCGGTCGCGAGGGACGCGATGGCCGTGGCGATCGCGACGCCCGCGGACGGTCCGTCCTTTGGCGTCGCGCCGGCGGGCACGTGTACGTGAACCTGTTGGCGGCCGAACTCGCGCTCGTCGACGCCGATCTCGGCGAGGATCGAGCGCACGAAGGACAGCGCGGTCTGGCCGCTCTCCTTCATGACGTCGCCGAGCTGTCCGGTCAGGACGAGCCCGCGCCCGCGACTGAGGTTGGCTTCCAGGCTGAGCACCTCGCCCCCCGCTTCGGTCCAAGCGAGGCCGTTCACGAGGCCGACGTCCGGCTCTTCCGAGGCGTGGTCGCTCTTGAAGGGCGGCGGACCGAGCAGCTTGTCGAGGGTCTTGTTGTTGATCACCGCCTTCGACTCGTCGCCCTCGGCGCGCTTGCGCGCGACCTTGCGGCAGATCGCGGCGACCTGGCGCTCGAGGTTCCGCACGCCGGCTTCGTAGGTGTACTCCGAGCACAGGCTCGTGATCGCGGTCTTCGTGAACGACACCTGGTCGGACGCCATCCCGTGCTCTTCGATCTGGCGCGGGATGAGGAACTGCGTGGTGATCTCGCTCTTCTCCTCAGGCGTGTAACCCGAGAGTCGGATGACCTCCATGCGATCGCGGAGGGGCGCCGGGATCGGCTCGAGCATGTTCGCGGTCGCGATGAAGAGCACCTTCGAGAGGTCGAAGGGCGTGTTCAGGAAGTGATCGCTGAAGCTCTTGTTCTGCTCCGGGTCGAGGACCTCGAGCAGCGCGGCGGAGGGATCGCCGCGGAAGTCGTTGCCGAGCTTGTCGAGCTCGTCGAGCATCATCACCGGGTTGCTCGTGCCCGCCTGCTTGAGGCCCTGGATGATTCGGCCCGGGAGCGCCCCCACGTAGGTGCGCCGATGGCCCCGGATCTCCGCCTCGTCTCGCACGCCGCCGAGAGAGACGCGAACGAACTCCCGGCCCATCGCGCGGGCGATCGATCGGCCGAGGCTCGTCTTGCCGACGCCGGGCGGGCCGGCGAAGCAGAGGATCGGGCCGCGGCTGTCGTCGCGCAGCTTGCGCACGCCGAGGAACTCGAGGATGCGGTCCTTCACGATCGACAGGTGCGCGTGGTCCGCGTCGAGGATCTCGCGCGCCTGGTCCAGGTCGAGCTGGTCCGGGGAACAGCGATCCCAGGGCAGCTCGACGACCCAGTCGAGGTAGTTGCGAACGACCTGGGCTTCCGGGCCGTCGGGGTGCATGCGCTCGAGACGCCGCAGCTGGCGCATCGCCTCTTCCCGGGTCTCGTCCGGGAGCAGCGCCTCTTCGACCTTCAGCCGGTACTCGTCGAACTCGTCGGCGCGGGGATCGACCTCGCCGAGCTCGTTCTGGATCGCGCGCAGCTGCTCGCGCAGGAAGGCCTCGCGATGGTCGCGAGAGAATTCGTCGGGCGGGGCCTCGGCGCCGCTCTGGTAGTCGGCCTGGAGCGACGAGACTTCGAGCTCGCGCTTGAGCAACGTGTCGACCTTGCGCAGGCGCGCGATCGGGTCGGCGATCTCGAGCACCTCCTGCGCCTCTTCGAGTCGCAGGCGGAGGTTCGACGCGACCAGGTCCGCAAGGCGGCCGGGGTTCTGCACGTTGGTCGTGATCGAGAGGACCTCCGGTGGCAGGTTCTTGAGCGGCAGCAGCTCTTCGACGCGCGTGCGCACGGCGCGGGTCAGCGCCTCGCCCTCGACCGTCCAGTCGTCGGCGCCCTCGCCGTCGCCGTCGATCGCCGAGGCGCGCACCCAGGTGCTCTCGCGCTGTTCGATGACCGAGTCGATGCGTGCCTTGCCGAGCCCCTGGACGAGCACCTTCAGGCGACCGTCGGGCATGCGCATGCTGCGCATGACCATCGCGACGGTCCCGACGCGGTGCAGATCGTCGGGGTCCGGGTCGACGGTCTCGGGATTGCGCTGGGCGACGAGCAGGACGAGCCGGTCCCCGTTCATCGCCTCTTCGATCGCAGCGATCGAACGCTCGCGCGCGACGAAGAGCGGAAGAACCATGTACGGAAACACCACGAACTCTCGCAGGGCGAGAACGGGGAGCTCCTCGGGGAGTCCGTCAGCCGGGGGCCTGCAATCCATAGGATTGTTAACGGTCGGCCAAGGGGTGACTTGAGGGAACTGAAGGCCGCGCCCGTTTCGAGTTGCAAAGCTCGAAAACCGGCAGGAAACCGGCAATTCGAGCAGGAATGCGAGGGTCTGGAATCACGCGCCAGACACCGATGCGCAGCTTCCCGATTCAATCCAGCGGGCGAAAACGACGACCCGATACGCGCAGTAGAAAGGGGCGCCTTCGCGCGTTCCCATTGGGACGCATCGTCAACACTCCGGTGGCACCCGGGAACGCGCGGGTATCGAGCAACCCTTCGCGGACGCCTTCGCGATCCGACCTTCCGGAGGAGAGCTGGACGAGCACGAGGTTCGTCGCGTCGAACGCTTCGGCCGCGTACATGTCCGGTTCGGAGGCGAAGGTGTTCCGATATCCCTCGACGAATTCCACGACGAAGGGCAGATCGCTGTCGAGATAGAACGGGGAGCTGATCACCGCACCGGAAACATGCCGGCGGGCCACACGCAACAGCTCGTCGTCGAGCCAATCGCTCGGCCCGAGCAGACCGACGCCGCGAATCTCGTGGAACGCGAGGCCGGGTGCGATGAGGGCGATCTTGTCCGCTGCGTCCGGAACGAAGAGCACGTCGAAGTCGACGATCGGCGGCAACGGCTCGCCTTCGGGACCGAGGATCTCGTACGCGGTCTGGCGCAGCAGCGCCTGCTCTTCGGGCTCGAGTCGACGCGCCTTGCGCAGCAGGTCGGAGCGCTCCTCGAGGGCCTGCCGCTCGAGCCAGGTCAGGAAGCGGTAGCCGATCATGTCGCGGATCGCGGACGCGAAGTCGACGGCTTCGGGGTCGTAGCTCGAAGCCGCGACCATCTTGCCACCCCGGGCCGTGACCGCGTCCCAGTAGAGCTTGCGCATCCCGCGGCCGTAACGCGTCTGCGGGTAGAGCACAGCGAAGCGTTCGGCCTCGAGCGCGTCGAGGGCGTGGCCGACGAGGACCGCGACTTCGTCCTTGGGCGTGGTGCGCGTCCGGAACGCCTGGACACGCTCCTCGGGCACGTCTTCGCGGGTCGACAGCGTGACCAGCGGCACGCCGACTTCCTCCGCCGCCGCGGCCGCGGCGAGACTCTCCTGGGAGAAGATCGGTCCGATCACGGCGAGCAGCGACGGGTCCCGGGCGAGTTCGCGCACCGCCGCCGCCGCCTTCTCGGGATCCCCTTCGCTGTCCCGGACGACGAGCCGGATCTCGCTCCGGCGCAGCGGCTCGGCCAGGGGCTCCATCGCCTCTTCGAGGGATTCGTCGGGATAGCCGGCGCGCCGCGCGGCGGCGTCCGAGCGGGCGAAGAGATCCGAGGCGAGCAGGATCCCGCGCAGGCTCTCCTCCCCGTACCAGGCGAAGTCGCCGGAGAGGGGCAGCACGACACCCAGGGTCCCGCGCGCGTCCTCGGTGCGGGGCAGCGGACGTCCGACGAGCTCCCGCAGCGGCGGCAGCGCGGCCTCCGCCTGGGCGACGTCGATCAGTCGAACCAGGCGATCCTGCAACAGGCGCAGCTCGCTCTCCTCGAGCTCGCCGCGCACCAGATCCTCGGTCACGGCGAGACGACGCTCCGCGAGGTCGAGTTGTCCGGCATCGAGGGCGCGGCGCGAGAGTTCCAGCGTGATCGCTCCGGCGGGTCGTCGGCCCCGCAGCCCGCGGACCATCTCCTCGAGCTCGGGCGAGGCGGCGCGCTGGATCAGCTGATCGATTTCGTTGTCGACGGCGTCGAGCCGCGAGCGCAGACGCGTGCCGGAAGCGCCGTCGACGAGGGCCGTCCGGGTCTCCTCGTCGAGCAGCCGGCGCAGGCGCGTCAGGTGGCCGAGGCGCTCGACCGGCGTGCGCGAGAGCGCGACCCGCAGGCGCAGGGCCGCGCGCTGGTCGGTTCGCGAGAGCCGGTCGAGGTCGAGCGGCTCGAGCAGCCGCCGCGCGGCGGCGCGCTTGTCGCGGCCGTACTCCATCTGCGCGAGGCGCAGTCGCGCGGGCGCCGCGCGATCGCCCCGCGGATGATCGGCGAGGATCCGGCCCAACCAGCGTCGCCCTTCCTCGTGCCGCCCGGCCGCGAAGGCCAACTGGGAGAGCTGTTCGAGGGCGTCGTCCGCGAGCAGGCTGCGCGGATACGCCTGCACGAACTCCTCGAGCGCGGACGCAGCGCCGCGCGTATCGGCGGGGAGCTTGCCCATCGCGGCGTCGTAGGCCGCGCGCTGCTCCGGCGGCACCTCCTGCGACGGGAAGCCGGCGCAGCCCGCCGTTACGAGACCGAGCGCGATCGCCAGCGCGATCCCGCCCCACGACCTGGCGCGAATCCGGTTCCCCATACCCCCCTCGCTCCGGTGTTCCACCGGACGGGCGGAGTCTATCCCGGAAGCCCCGATCGCGCAGAGCTGGGCTTCACGCCCATCCCACCCAGTGGCAGAGAAACTCGACGCCACGAAAGCGTCGAGACCTCCCCACCCCTAAAAAAAGTCTCTGATCTTGTCCATGAACCCCTTGGTCGCGGGGCTCACTTCCTGACCGGACTGCTCGGCGAACTCCTCGAGGAGCTCGCGCTGGCGCGCGTTGAGCTTGGTGGGAACCTCGACGAAGACCCGTACGTACAGGTCACCGCGCATCCGCTTGAGCTGTTCCGGGTCGAGGCGCGGCTGCAGCGGAGGCAGGCCCTTGCCGCGCAGTCGCAACACGCGACCGGACTGGGTGCCCTCCGGAATCTGCAGCGAGACCTTGCCGTCGAGGGTCGGAACGTCGACTTCGGCGCCGAGGGCCGCTTGCACGAAGGGGACCGGCACCTCGATGTGGAGGTCGGTGCCGTCGCGCTCGAAGAGCGGGTGCTCACGCAGGACCATCACGACGTAGAGGTCGCCCGACTCGCCGCCCGCGATCCCCGCCTCGCCCTCGCCCGAGACGCGCAGCCGCGCGCCGTCCTCGACGCCCGGCGGTACCTTCACCTGGATCGCGGG
>Ga0209992_10000151_pt1 | contig 97089 bp, 79 predicted proteins | sample 2SBtaG_2_FD_182564 | JGI IMG/M metagenome (GOLD analysis project Ga0209992, IMG submission 182564) | Deep subsurface microbial communities from Kolumbo volcano to uncover new lineages of life (NeLLi) - 2SBTROV12_ACTIVE470 metaG (SPAdes)... | ecosystem: Environmental > Aquatic > Marine >... | reverse complement strand
TGGGCCCGCTCGTGTTTACCCTACTTGTGCTACGCACAAGACGGGTTCAAATGCTCACACAATGATATATCAAAAAAGCCGGTCGGACTGATGTCCAACCGGCTTTTCTGTACCGCGTACGGGATTTACTCGGATGCTCCGCATCCTCGTCAGTCGCGGGCTTTGGGCCCGCTCGTGTTTACCCTACTTGTGCTACGCACAAGACGGGTTCAAATGCTCACACAATGATATATCAAAAAAGCCGGTCGGACTGATGTCCAACCGGCTTTTCTGTACCGCGTACGGGATTTGAACCCGTGTTACCGCCGTGAAAGGGCGGCGTCCTAAACCCCTAGACGAACGCGGCATTTGTAAGGACTATGTCTCAAACTATGGTGCAATCGAGTGAACGAATGTCACACAGCTCTTTGGGGTGATCGAGGGGAATTGAACCCCCGACCTCCAGGGCCACAACCTGGCGCTCTAACCAACTGAGCTACGACCACCATGAAAATCACAGACCGGAAATATATGGCGGTAAGTAAATGCGAGGCAACCGCCTGTCGTTTGAACTTTTTATGTACTTCGCAGATTCAGCGAATAATCGCGACCTTTCCGTAGCCGGTTCCTTCGTCATTCTGGCCGACGGCAATTACGAGATATACGCCCGAGGAGACCAGATTGCCGTATTCATCCCTTCCATCCCACCGAATTCTGCCCCCGCGAGCATCCAATCTACGCACCAGATTGCCGGCAGCTGTCACTATTCGAATTGATGTTGAAGGAACCAGTCCTTCGATAAAAATACTTGGATGAGCGTCTCCGCTGAGGCGAACTGGGTTGGGAAACACCGTCAATTCGGTGGCTTCGCTCTGTGGAGCGATCGCATCTGAAGCAAAACTGGCCAGTCCTCGATCTGTAGAAAAGTACACTTCTCCCGATTTGTCGTCGACTCCAACAGCCAACACTTCGTCTGAAAAAATGGGAGAGTTGTCTACGGTGAAATGGTGCACCACCTCGTATCCACCTTCAACCGATTCGACCAGCCAGGCTCCGTCGTCCGTCGCGAACCAGAGACGTCCTGCCGGATCAACAGCGATATCATGGATCGTGAGGCCGAAGAGCATGAACGTGCCTCTGGATCGATCGGCCCATTGAGGCCAGATAGCTATTGCCGATGCATCCCGAGCTACTATTCCCGTGTTGATGAAGAATGCTGGACCACTGTCGGTGCCGATCCAGATCAGTCCGTCACGATCCTCGGTTATCGTATTGATTGAGACGGAGGGTAGCCCCTGGCCAGAGCCCCCCTGAACATCGAAGTATCTGAATTCGTCATCTGACGGGTTTTCCGGGATGCCTGTATCAAGCACCATGAGACCTTTGTTGCGCTTCAGATCCCTTTCGTTCTGAACTACAATCCACTTTTCATCAAACGAATCAACGTAAATCGGTCCATAAGCGTTGGAACTCGAAAACAGGCCTTGGCCAATTTTGGGACTGAAACCGGTCCATGTCCCTTCACTCGTCCTGAGATGCAGCGGTTTACCGCTCGCCCGCGTTGTGACCCAGAGATTCCCGAGATTGTCCTCATGTAGCCCGCCAACAGTTATAAAGTCGGGCGACCCGGTCTGCGGCTCAAGAGACGAATTGAATTGATTGTACAAGGTCAATTGATCGTCGACGTCGACCTGTACAACTCCGGCTCCTTCAGAGCCAGCCCATGCCCCCTCTGCTCCAGCGTGGACGTGGACAAAAGCGCCCTTTCCTTCCAGTTCCGCCCGGGTCAGAGTCGAGTAGTTCGTCCACTCACCCTGCGTGTCAAGATGATAGAATCCAGTATTGGGAGCATTCACGCCCGACAGCCATACATCACCCTCACTACCAATTGAAATCCGAGAAAACAGGCCGTCTGCAGGGCCAGAGGGTAGAAAGATTGAATTCATAACGGCATTGCCGGACCCTTCCGCGGGAACGGGACCTGTTCCAAGTCCCACATTTGCGTCAACAACCCACAGATTTCCCGCAGAATCAAGACGGGTCGATACCGGAAATGGCATGTCAGTCACAGAATGCGCGGACGATGAGCCGGTAGGTCGAACTACAACGACTGTGAACTCGGCGCTGGCAACGATGTGATCGGCACTGGCAGACATGTGGTTCACCTGCCGATTTGTCAGCCCCAACTTGACGTATTGACCGGAAGCCGAACGGCCATAAATATCCTCGGCAGTTCCGGCATAGAGCGATCCCGCCAGCTGTGCCAGAGAATACACCTCGACCGGATTGAAACTTGAAGCGATCCTCTCGATGGACCACGATCCTGGATCCTGCAGATTTGATCCGTCGAGAGGTGCTCGTACCACACCCTCTTCGGTCGCCGCCCAGATGGTCAATTCTCCCATCACGTCCGACTCGATCAGAATATCTTCGACCGACGTGGCTGCCGGCAAGCTTCCAAGGCGAGTGTACGAGTCGCGCACCTCGTTCCTGATTGGATCGAATACCACGATTCCAAAAACGGTCGCGATGAACAATGAATCTCCGCGAACCAGAATCTTGTTGATTCCTCGGGACGAAAACTGATCCGCACGTTCGATGTCGCGGAACGTCCGGATTTCACCAGTCTGGGCGTCGAGCCTGTCCAAAAGGCCATCCCCATATCCGATCCAGATCTGCGATCGAGCTTCATCTGCTTCGACGGCACTGGCGCCAACTTCAGCCAATCCGTCAACGACAGTAAATCTCGAAATCGTCCCTGTTGATTGCTCTACCGAATAAACTCCTCCGGTAGTCGTCACCCACACATGCGATGTCGTGACCGTGAGGTCGGTCGCATTTCCGAAAGAGGTGTGAGCTGTCCAGGTAGCGAGTGATTGAGCTTCAGCGACGTGAATGCCCATGAGGAGCAGAACCTGCGTCACTATTAAAATTTTAGATCGAATTCGCTTCAATGACAGAATCCAGTGTTTTGAAGTGTGTCCGCAAACGCAGATGCTCATTAATGGGTCCGCAGCTTTTCGTGAACCCTCTCCTCAAGCTCGATCCAATACTGGCCCAGGGTAGAACTTCTGTTCTCGGAAAAGGCATGAAAGTCAGATCCCCCCGTACGGAACAACCCCAGTAGTGCTGCCTGATTGGAATAATACTCAGACAGCGACTCATCATGAGAAGGATGAAATACTTCAATCCCGTCGAGTCCTCCTCGTACCAGCTTCAATAGAGTCTGATGAGATGTTCGGTGCCCCGGGTGAGCCAAAACAACAACGCCTCCCGCAGCGTGAACCTTCTGAACCACTTCGGCACCAGACGGAAGCGGTTTTTCCACAAAATGATCGTGTCCCGGCGAAAGATGAAGACGGAACGCCTCCTCCATAGAATCCACCGTTCCAGCATCTATCAACATTGAGGCGATGTGAGGGCGCGCGATAGCGCGCCCGGGAGCCGGTGTCGGAGCTTGAGCCGTCGAAGGAAGAAGTCCTGCATCCTTGAATCTGCTGACGAATTCAACAGCCCGCTCGTTTCGACGCTGCCGCTGCAGTTCAAGAAAATCCACGAACTCCGGGGCTGACTTGTCGAATCCGTAAGCAAGCAGGTGAACCTCTTCACCATTTTCCCTGGAACTGATCTCTGCTCCACCAACGAAGGCGATTCCCTTTTTTTCTGCTGCTTTGGCTGCTTCGTCTATTCCACCGGTCGTGTCGTGGTCTGTCAGTGCCATCAACTGAATTCCTGCGTCATGCACGCTGTCCACAAGCGCCGTGGGCGTCAGTTTTCCGTCAGAAACGGTCGAATGCATGTGGAGATCAGCTTTCACGATTCTAGTACACACCAATCGGCCTGGTTATCTATTCGTTCACGAACATTCGAAACCCGAAGTATTGCCAGACGTACGGCGACTCGTACCTGGTAAAACAGAGTTATTCTGATACCAGTTCGAGTTCTACGGCGGCTTTTTCTATCATCAGAAGACAAGATTCTGCAAACCGGCGGAACGAACACCCTCCCATGTCGAACGAATTGCACGAATTGCACGATGATGTTCTCGATGAGAACGTAAATGCTGGAGATCATGAAAATGATCTCCCGTTGTTTTCGTTGAAGGGATTATTCTTGCCCCTGGGGCTTGGGATCGGGGTTTTGCTGATAATCGCCTATTTCACCTGGGATGAAGGGGCGATCAGTAAGTTCATCTCCTCTGTCAATCCCGTAATAATGTCGGGCGCACTGTTGATGATGGTGCTTCGAATCATTTTTGGAGGATGGAGAATAAGCTTCGTTTCCAGACATTCTCTGGGATTCATGGCCGGGATCAGATCCCAATTGATGTGGGATTTCGCCTCCAATATTTCCCCAAGTGTAGTCGGAGGTGCTCCTCTGACCGCCTACTACATTTCGCGGGAGTCCAGGGTATCGTCGATGGAGACAAAGCCATCTCGAAAAGGCCCAATCGCCATCGGCGACGCTTCAGCGGTCATGACCTACGTGATGCTGCTCGATCAAGTCTGGTTCGCTCTGTCTGTACCCGTCATCCTCTTTTCAGCCTTCTATATGGAGGTGATACCCTCTTCAGTCGGAATCGTTGGAATGTGGACAGCTGTCACCTACTTCATCATCTTGATGGCCTACGCAGGGCTGTTCGCTTACGCCACCCTATTCCATCCCGAATTGCTGGTGCGCATCGCGTCGAAGATATTCAGCTGGCCGTTCCTGAGACGTTTCCGTGATCGGGTCTTATCCGAATTGGAGCAGTTCAAGAGTCGCTCAGCGATTCTGAGGCGCCAGAAAAGCGATTTCTTCATTCGTGGATTCCTGCTGACCACAGGCACCTGGCTGGCCCGTTACTCGCTGGCCGTCTTCGTCATCTGGAGCTTTGTGCCAGATGTAGATTCCCTTCTTCTGTTCATGAGGTCAATCGCCATGACCATATCTGCTCTCGTCATGCCTACGCCGGGCGGAGCCGGGGGAATCGAGGGGCTCTATGCACTTTTCTTCAATGATCTGTTGCCCGATCAGTCTATGCTGGTACCTTCTCTTCTGACCTGGCGAATCCTGGGATACTACATATTCCTGGTTTTCGGGATCACCATCTCAACGCGTCACATCCAACGGTCTGCCTCCAAGTCGTAGTCTCGCCGCGCTCTCGAAAGACCGTCGCTTCAAGAACGTCCGTAATCGTCCTCGAGCCTTTCAATATCGTCTTCGTCACAGATTCCCAGCTGCGTCTCGATGATGATCAGGTCTTCTTCGGCCACGTTTCTGATGCGGTGAACTCCGCCGACAGGAATGAACACCTTGTCGCCCGGGGAAACGGTAGTCAAAGAATCGTCGAGGGTGAATTCCCCAGTTCCGGCAACGATTACCCAGTGCTCGCTCCTGAGGGCGTGACGTTGCAGAGAAAGCCTTTGACCGGGATGCACGATAATTCGCTTAACTCGATACCCGGTTTCATTCAGGTATTCTTCCCATCGACCCCAGGGTCGGTCATCTGCGTCGATCCAGTTCTCAGCCATGGAATTCACGCTAGGACGCACTCGCGCCTTTTTCAAGTTCGTCTTCCGCAATCTTTCCAAATGTACGCAGCCCTGTCCAGAGAATGCCCATCCCGGCGATCATCGAAATCCACCACGGAAAACCGAATCCAGATGGAATGATACCAACGAAGATCGCCACTCCACCAACAAACAGTGCATATGGCAACTGTGTACGGACGTGGTCGATGTGGTCACAACCCGAAGCCATTGATGAAAGAATAGTGGTATCAGAGATGGGCGAACAGTGATCACCCCAAACCGCGCCTGCAAGAATAGTTGAAATCGTTGAGTACAAGATGTAGTAGAATTCTGCATCTGCCATACCATTCACTTCCATCACGGCCCAGACGAGAGGCACGACAAGCGGAAACAAGATCCCCATCGTTCCCCAGCTCGATCCCGTGGCAAAGGCGGTCGCGGCTGCGAGCATGAAAACAACAACCGGTACAAGCCCTGGATTCAAGGCGTCGCCCAGAACAGACACCAGATACGGCGCTGTGTGGAGAACTTCGGTAACAAGCGACAACGACCAGGCCAGCATCAGAATGATCATGGCGAACATCATGCTCTTCAGCCCGGCATACCATGCTTCAACGATCTCCCCGATATTCAGAATTCGCTGAGCCGACGTCAAGATGCTCGCGACGAGCACGGCCGTGATCGAGGCCCACATCAGCGCTTTATAGGAATCCGCAGAATTGATGATTTCCTGGAACGAATCCCCCGTGCCATCGGCCCACAGGCTGACAAGGACACCAAATACCAGCACGAACACCGGAATGATGGCATTCATCGCTCGGATCTTGATTCCTTCTTTCGGCGCCGTTTCTTTTCCCGAAACGGCTGCTTCGTCTACGTCTGCACCCGGCCTCACGACCTGACCGGTGGATCTGGCCCTCATCTCAGCCTGGAGCATGGCACCAAAATCTCTTCTCGACAACGCCACGGCGAAAACAAAGAAGACGGCCAGAATTGGGTAGAAGGAGAATGGAATCGATCCGAGAAAGAACGAATACGCGGATCCCGAAAGGCCGTCGACTTTACCAATTGCATCACCGATCAAGCCGACCTCATATCCGATCCAGGTCGTGACGAGCGCCAGACAGGCAACAGGTGCAGCAGTCGAATCCACGATGTAGGCCAGTTTTTCCCTGGACACACGCAATCGGTCGGTGACCGGGCGCATTGTGTTTCCTACAACCAGAGAATTGGCATAGTCGTCGAAGAAAATGGCCAATCCGAGGAATCCTGTTGCGGATTGTCCTCTTGAAGGTGAACTGGCCCATTTCGAAATGATGTTGACCACACCTTGCATGCCACCGTTTTTCGATATGATCCCGACCATTCCCCCGATCATGAACGAAAACAAGATGACCTGTGCGTGGGATTCATCTGCGAAAGACTGGAGTACATATACCTGAAAAGCAGCCAATGCTCCTTGAAATGCTCCCGGAATTGAAAATCCGATCGCAGCCATGGCTCCAAACCAGATCCCCAGGAAAAGTGCAGGGACTACTCTTTTGAATATGAGTGCAACGACTATCGCTAGCAGCGGTGGAAAGATGGACCACCAACCTGAAATGCTTCTTGTGGATTGAACCAAAGCCGTCTGTCCGGCTCTGAGCAACGTCACGTCCTGAGAACCGGTACCCGAAACTGTCACACCTTCGGCAACCCATCCTCCTGCGCCGTCATCCCACTCGTCATCCCACTCAAAACCCACGGCTTCTCCCACACCGGCAACCGTATACGCATCGATTCCGAGCGAATCCCCTTCGACTGCGATGGCCACCGGAAAACCGATACCATCCAGAACGACCTGTGGAAGCGTCAATTCCTGCTCCTGTGCGTTGGCCATCAGGGCCAGAAAACAGAGAGCAAATATTCCAGAAAGGCGACGTAAGTCAGGCATAGATTTCATCAACTGGTTCCAAAAATGCGATCGCCCGCGTCTCCGAGTCCCGGGCGAATGTATGCGTTTTCATCAAGCTCCCGGTCCACAACGGCTGTGACAATCCGGACCTCAGGATGTCCCGCATGGACAAAAGCAATTCCTTCGGGCGCCGACACGAGTGTCACGAGAGTAATTTTCGACGCTCCCAATTCCTTGAGATGTCGGATCGCACCAGCCGCAGATCCTCCGGTTGCGAGCATCGGATCCACGACGATTACGTGAGCTTTTTCAATTCCCGAAGGAATGTTCGAATAATAGTCCACCGGCTCGTGCGTCTTTTCATCCCTGTACATTCCGAGATGGCCAATCCGAGCTTCGGGGAGAAATCGGACGAATCCATCGATCATCCCCAGGCCGGCCCTCAGGATGGGAACGACGATAACATCTTCGTCCACAACCCAACCATCTGTTGATTCAAGAGGTGTGCGTACCTGAACGGTGCGGATTTTGAGTGACCTCAATACCTCATATGCCAGAATCGAGGAAACGTCACGAATAGCCGATCGAAAAACACCGTAAGGTGTACCCTCATCTCGCAGAACGCTCAGGTCCCGCTTCAAAATGGGATGTTCGATTACTTCAACGTTTTCCATGTAGACAAGAGTCTGAATACGTGACTATCAGTCTACACGTGTCCGTTTTTCTCCCAAGGCTTACGCTGGAAATAGTCGTCCGTGATCTTCTTGAGCAGTCCCGAGAGAAGGATCAACGTGATTACGTTGGGGAGGGTCACCAATGAAAGGGCCACGTCTCCCAGATCCCAAATCGTTGTTACCGCAATCGTTGCACCCAAAAAGTGGAATACCAGGAATACCATTTTGTATGGAATGATCGCTTTTTTGCCCCACAGATAGTTGGCGCATCTATCGCCGTAGTAACTCCATGAGATCGCCGTTGATACAGCAAACAAAAAGACGCTGATCAAGACGATGTACTTTCCAAGCCATCCCATTCCGATCGGTGCGAGACCTTGTTCGAATCCAAGCGTCGTCAACGGGGAACTGTTTCGTCCAGCGTTGCCGTAAAGTGCGTCATACGCAACACCATCCGGCGATTCAGCCCTGTCTTCATCGGGGAAAATGGATCCAGTAAATGGCACGGTTTGAGCTTCATCTACGAAGAAGCGATCGACGCTTATGTCGTAAAAAGCGAATCTCGGATCTGAATCCGACGACACGACGGGGTAACCGTCGTTGACCTGGAAGAGATCAGGAGCGGACACGCCGGAAAAACTGCCGGTATCGTCGATCTCTACATACGAGATGTTTCCGTCGCTCAAATTCAGTTCAGTGGGCACTTTGGCGCTGAATACTCCCGTTGAAACGATCACGAGGCCCGTCATCGTACAGATCACGATCGTATCGATGAATGGCTCAAGTAGCGCAACTACGCCTTCCGATACAGGCTCATCCGTTTTGGCAGCGGAGTGAGCAATAGGCGCCGAACCCTGCCCGGCCTCGTTCGAGAAAAGTCCTCGTTGCACTCCGTAGCGCAGTGTAAACAAGAAGATTCCCATTCCGGTGCCGGCCACGCCAGCGGTCGGATTGAAGGCTTCCGTGAGGATCATTCCGAATGCCGGCATGATCAGTTCGATATTGAGGAAGAGCACGACGAGGGCCGCAAGGACATACACGCTGGCCATAACCGGAGCCAGAATCCCTGTCACCTTTCCAATTCGTGAAATGCCACCGATGATGACAGCCCCAACGATTCCAGCGGTGAACAGACCCGTAATCCAGGTGGCAATACCAAAGTTGTCGGCGACCTGTGTAGCGATCGTATTTGACTGGATTGCGTTACCCGTAAAAAACGAGGTGATCATCAGCATGAAGGCGAAAAACATCGCCACCGGTTTCCAATTCCATCCAAAGACGTCTTTGATTCCGCGCTCGATGTAATACATGGGGCCGCCGGCAACAGAGCCTTCCCACTTGGTGCCGCCATCCATGTTGATGCGGTAGTGCTGAGCAAGTGTAACCTCACTGAACTTTGTGGCCATCCCGAGCAAGGCGGTCATCCACATCCAGAACAGGGCTCCCGGGCCGCCCCAGTGAATGGCCAGTGCGACACCAGCGATATTGCCGGTTCCTACCGTGGCCGATAGCGCGGTTGTCAGCGCCTGAAAGTGAGATACGTCACCCGGATTGTTGGGGTCATCATATTTCCCCGAGGTGACGGCAAAACCGTGACCCAGCTTGCGAAGTTGAATAAATCCAAGGCGAATGGTGAGAAACGCGCCTGCTCCGAGCAGTCCGATGACCAGAACGGGTGACAGATAGGTATTTGCGATCGCAATAAAGTGCTCTAAGGCTTCCATGGATCAGGTAATTGGTTCCTAGGGACGAATCGGCCATTCGACATCAGAATTGATGAAATCAGTCGGTAAAAGCCGTTTTAAAACGAATAGGCGGCAATATAACCCGAGACCGTCGGGTGAGCAAACCACATTGAACAGACCCAAAAAAGTGATGCTGAACAGGCCCAGTGCGGTACAGGTGGCTACGTAGACAGCGATCTCGGGTCCACTTCCACAATTCTGCGATTCATCACCGCCAGAGTGCGCGCGGGAAAGTTTCTGACGAGCCGGTAGTCATGTGTCGCCATGATCACGGTCATACCGGAGCGGTGAAGACCGATCAACAGCTTTTGAATGTCGTCGGCGACGGTCGGATCAAGATTGCCCGTCGGCTCGTCAGCCAGCATGATCCAGGGCTCGTTGATTATTGCCCGAGCGATTACAACACGCTGCTGCTCACCTCCGGACAACTCGTGCGGAAATTGACGACGCTTGTGACTCAAACCGACCCTCGAAAGCACATGAAGCACGCGGTTTTTGACCGCCTTTCCGCGGTTGCCGGTTACATACTGCGCGAAGGCCACATTGTCGAAAACATTTCTGTCGGGCAGCAGCTGGAAATCCTGAAAGACAACGCCCAGTGAGCGACGGAGGTACGGAATGTCAGACTGTTTCATTTTGTCTGAACGAAAATCCGCAACGCGAACGACTCCAGAATCCGGTTCTGTTTCCATGTAGAGCAGTCGCAGGAGTGAGCTCTTGCCGCTTCCGGTTGGTCCGACCAGATATACCAGTTCACCACGCTCGATTTTTACGGAGACGTTTTCCAATACCGGTTTGGTGGCGATCTCCTGGGAAGAATACGAGATCGTTACGTTGGAAAGCTCTATCACAGGGTCAATCGATGAGGAATGATGGCGATCAGAAATGATGGCGCGGGAATATACACAGAAGGAGGTCGCTGAAGAAGTCCTCCAAACACCCCGTTCAGTCTTCGAGCTCCAATACCCAGTGAATCCTTTCTGCATCATCGTGGGCAGGGTCCAGGCTGAATCCATCAAACGCCGTCTTGATTCGGAATCTCGATCGATCCACAGCAGCGATAACCTGTCGACGCGTCCAGGCGCGCTGAACGTGGCGTTCGAAGAACTGGCCCTGCGGGGTTTTGATCTCGAATTCTGTCGTGTGCAGTCCGACTTCTATGTCGAATGAACTCTTTCTGACAAAACTGATAGCTCCGGATTCTCCTTCGTCCTCAAAAAATGCTGCGTTGTTGATTGAATTCGCTGGAGTGCTCTGATCAAAAATAACAATGCCTCCGGGCTTCAATCGATCGGCCATGCCCGCCAATATTCGATCCACACCTTCGTCAGTCCGGGCATAATTGAAACCATCATACATCAATAAAATGACGTCGTACAATCCGTCCAGGCCGCCCCAGTCACCCTCGAAGTCCAATTTCTGGACCTGGAAACGACCCTCGAATCTGTTCAGTCGATTCTGGGCCAATTCGAGCATCTCGGCGGACGAGTCTGTAGCCAGCACGTTTCCGACTCCCTGGTCCAGCAATTCTTCTGTGAGGAGAGCCGTCCCGGCGCCGAGCTCCAGAATGGACGGGCCGTCGCCCTCGGTATAGTCGGGCAGGTTCTCGTCAATCAAGTGCCACACGTAGTCTGCCCAGGCCTCGTAGTCCACGTGTTCCATGACGACGTCATAGATTTTCGCGAGCGCGGTGTAGGGGCGAACGGTTTTCACGATTCCTGTTTCTGCTCGTTCCGGTTTTTTCTCTGTTGGAAAACTTGGGCGGCCAGGCGGATAGCCGTTTTCAGACTTCCCTCGTCCGCAATGCCACCTCCCGCGATATCAAACGCGGTGCCATGATCAGGAGAGGTTCTCACGATGGGTAGCCCGGCAGTAAAATTTACTCCCTTGCCGAACGACAGAGCCTTGAATGGGATGAGTCCCTGGTCGTGATACATCGCTACGACCGCATCATATGCCTTCCAGGTTGCGCTTCCGAAGAAACCGTCAGCCGGGAATGGCCCGAAGACATCTGCTTCCAAGCGAAATCGTTTCATGGCGGGCATGATAATTTCTTTCTCTTCCGAACCGAGCACTCCGCCATCACCTGCGTGGGGATTCAGACCCAACACCGCGATTTGGGGAGAATCAATTCCAAAGTCTTGCCTGAGCGTCTCGACTGTCATGGCAATCGTATCCGAGACGAGATCCTGGCTTATCGTCGAGGAGATTCTGGAAACGGGAATGTGAGTTGTCACGAGAGACACTCTCAATCCTTCCGAAACCATCATCATCAACTCTGACTCGGAGGCCGTCAGCTTTGCGATAAATTCTGTGTGGCCCGGAAAATCATATCCCGCGGCTGCGATTGCCTCTTTCGAGATAGGACACGTAACCATGGCATCAGCGCTTCCTGACAGGCATTGATGCACCGCGCTCTCGACGCAGCTCATTGAATACGCACCGGAATGCTGATTCAATTGGCCTGGATGAAAAACGCCATCAGACAGACCGTCAATGGCAATGAAAGTCGAAGGCGCAGACCCACCACCAATCATCTGTGTGTAGTGATCGAACACGGCGGGAGACCCGACGGGCATCAATTCGACCGACTCCAGTAGATCGGAATCGGTAAAACATTTTGCCAGAACTTCGGGACCAATTCCATTGGGATCACCCATGGAAACGGCGATCCTGGGTTTTCTGCCGGTTTCAGATTTTTCTGCTGCGGCCATTTCTTCCGTAATCAATCCGAGCCGTAGGCTGGAGTTGCTATCGTTTCTTCTCGGCGTAATCCTGCAGGAATCTCGAGAGAAGACGTACTCCGAATCCGGTTCCGCCGGCTTTGTGATATCCCTTCGCTGAATCCAAAAACGCCGGACCAGCTATATCAACGTGGATCCATGGATAGTCGACGAAGTGCTCCAGAAATTTGGCCGCAGTAATGGCCCCACCACCACGTCCGCCTACGTTCTTCAGGTCGGCAACGGTGCTTTTGAGCTGTTCGTTGTATTCCTCGAACATCGGCATCGGATGCACGCGATCCCCGGAGGCAGCGCCGGCGGAGACGATGGCCTCGATACGTTCGTCGGCTCCTTTTTCCTCGTTGGTCATCGTTGCCGCTACAATATCTCCGAGAGCCACGTACGCCGATCCCGTAAGCGTTGCGAGTTCGACAACCAACTCGGGATAGAACGAGGAAGCATAGGACAGTGCGTCAGCAAGAATCATTCTTCCTTCGGCGTCGGTGTTCAGCACCTCGACCGTCTTGCCCGAATGCATGCGCACGACGTCGCCCGGGACGTAGGCCGTCTGCCCGGGACGATTATCCGTAGCTGGAATCAAACCGATGACATAAATGGGCAATTCGAGTTTGGCGACGGCTTCCATGGCACCGATGACGGCGGCAGCGCCGGACATGTCGCTTTTCATCGAATCCATCGAATTCTTTGTTGGCTTTAGGGAAAGCCCGCCGGTATCGAACACCACTCCTTTTCCGACCAGAATAAGCGGTCGGCTGTTGCGGGCGTGTTCAGGTTGCCATTCGAGCACAGAAAACGTCGGAGGATCCTCGCTTCCCCGATTGACCGCCAGCAGCCCGCCCATACCTTCTTCTTCGATAAGCTCTTTGTCCCATACGGACACGCTGTAGCCATGCTTTTTGGCAGACTTTTCGATGGCTTTCGAAAGAAGCACCGGAGTCTTCTCATCCGGCGAAAGATTGATCAGATCCCGAGCGGTACTGACTGCTTCAGAAATGATGCGCCCCCTGTCAGCTCCACGGCGGACCTGCTTGTCCTGATCGGCCGTCTGAATGACCAAACGTTGAGCGGGTTCGCCCTTGTCGGAATCGTCGGTTCGATACCTGTCAAAACGGTAAGACCCAAGAATAAACCCCTCAACGAGGGCCTGAGCGGCTTCATCACCATCCATATCACCGGGTGGGACTGCAATTCCTACAGTTTCTGCTTTGACACTTGTGGCAGTTTTTGCCCCCAGCGCAGATGCCTTTCTGAGTTTTTCCAGCGCGGTACCAGGCACGGATTCTGACGAACCGTCTCCTGTTCCTACCAGGACGACGCGTTTGGCCGTTCCTTCTTCGGGGTACAGTACCACGGAATCTCCGACATCTCCCTTGACATCGGCGCGAGCCCGTTCCACGACGTCGCCAAACGCGTCGGCCAGCGTATCCAGATCGTCAGACAAGCTGTCAGATCCGACGGGAACGATCAGGAGATCGACGTCCAGTTCAGCGAGTGAAATTGTTGAGACAGATACCTTCATTCTTTTTCTGTTCAGTTCTGAACGCCGAGCATCGAGAGGTAATCCGCATCTTCATCGGAGATGCCCCCATCGATTCCATCGGTGTTGGTTTCTATAAATTTTGTTGCCGACTCGACCGAGTTTCGGATCACCGATTCCAGATCAGCACGAACAAACGCGCCAGCGGCATTTCTGTGGCCTCCTCCTCCGAAACTCTGAGCCCACTTGTGGACATGGTAGTTTCCCTTCGAGCGGAAGCTGATTTTAGTCCCGCGCTCCGTTTCAGTGTACATCAGAGCAACGTTTACGCCTTCTATAGAGAGAAGGTGATTCACAAACCCATCCGTCTCTTCCACAGATGCGCCGGAATCCTTCAGGGATCGTTTCGACACGACCATCGATCCCACCAAACCGTTGTGATGTATCTGGACGGTTGACAATACACTACTCAAAAGACGTAGTCCTTCGACGCTCTTCTTGTCGAACACCTCCGAGTGGATCGAAGCAGAATCCATGGTAGACACTTCCAACAACTGAGCAATGTGCCGGTGCAACTGTGGGGTTACGCTGGAAAAACGAAATGAACCGGTGTCTGTCATGATGGCAACGTAAAGAGCGACCGCGCCATCCTCATCAATTGCATCCAGATCCCACTCCGCCATCAGTTCAAACAGGAGTTCACCTGTTGAAGATGCAGACTCACGTCGGAGACTGAGGTCAAACCACGTTTCTGGATCGGTGTGGTGATCAATCAGAATTCTCGTACCCTGGCTGCTTTTCATCAGCTCTCCCACTTGTCCCAACCGGCTCACTCCATTGGTGTCGAGAACGACTACCGCGTCGGCATTGGCCAGCGCCTCTACCTGGTCCAGAGATCCATCATAGACGATGATACTGTCGGCTCCAGGCATCCATTCGAGGTTATAGGGCATGGGATCGGAGTTGATCATCCACACCTGTATTCCCTTGGACGACAGAAACTTACCAAGTGCGAGCTGAGAACCGATGGCGTCGCCATCCGGTCGGGTATGCGTCGACAGGACGACTCGCTCGCAGCTGCTGAGCTTTTGAATGATTTCCTGAATAGTCTCCGTTGCCATCGAACGTCGGGTTGGGGGTCAAAGTGATCACTGCATAAAACGATGCAGTCTGGATTTAACCCTGAGCGTCAGCCAATGTTCGAAAAGAGGCCGCGATTAGCGTTGCCGCCTCTCAATATTCATCGTTGCTGAACGAATCGGCGCCCGTGAGACGTTTCTTGAGCTCAGGTCGAGGCTACTCGGCTGACATCAAGGATAAAGGCGATGGGTAGACCATTCGGAAGCCTTACGCTCGAACACGAGCCGATCGTGTAGACGGAACGGTCTCCCCTGCCAGAATTCAATCCGCTCGGGAATCACCCGGTAGCCGCCCCAATTGTCTGGTAAGGGAATTTCTTCGCCGGCGAATTTTGCTTCGAACTCGCGAACCTGATTCTCAAGCGTTTTTCTCTGGTCGAGTTCCGAGGATTGTTTGGACGCCCATGCTCCAATCTGACTCCCTTTTGAACGCGAGTGGAAATATTCCCCGCTTTCCTCCCGACTGATCCGCTCAATCCGGCCTTCAATCCGAACCTGCCGCTGGAGAATGGGCCAATGGAATAGGAGGGCCGCATGAGGGTTGCTGTCCAGATCCGACGCCTTTCTGCTGTCGTAATTGGTGTAAAAGGTGAATCCAGCCTTTTCCACAGATTTGAGCAGGACCATTCTGGAAGATGGTTTACCATCAGAGGTCGCTGTCGATAGGGTCATTGCCTCCGGAAGAAACAGGCCCGATTTTCTGGCAGATTCAAACCAGCTTTCAAACAAAGAAATCGGGTCGTCTCCCGGTTCGGCATCTGTCAAACCGACGACGATACCCCTTCCTGCAGTGAGCAGGGATCGCAGGTTCTTGAAGAAGCTCATCGAATTGCGACGGCGAGAGTATCGTGATGATCGGCAATGAGACTTCGAAGGTAGGGACTAATGTTGTCGACTCCGCCAAAACCGGCTATTCGAGCCGCAGCTTCTTCCGCCTCAGGCAGAATACTTCCACTTTCAGCGAAATGTCCAAGATCTCGATAGCAACCAAGGGTGAATGAATCGACGGCGCTGCCAGCATCCCGCCTGAAAATAAAATTGACGGGACGATTCAAAGCGGTCAAAAAGGCATTTTCCATGCGCCTTTGACCCAGCAACTCTTCTGCCTTTCCCGGAAGTGCTTTGAACATTTCAACGTGGAAAAACCCCGATGAATCCATGGCGGGCCTGAGCACGGCGGGCGTGACGCCCCGCACGAACAGATCTTCCGTCCAGGCGATCTTGTCCGCCATTGCTGCCAGCGAAGAGTTCAGGGATGAACGACTGAGCGTTTTCTCAACCGAATGAAATTCAGTCCACTCCCCCATCGGGTGAATGATCATGAAATCCCACTGATCACCTTGCGAGTGACGCATCCACATAGGTCGCTCATCTCCGGCAGCCTCGATCGCGTCGAACCATTCGCTGGCATCGGCCATGAACGACCGAAACTCACCCGGTGTCGCTCTGACCAACTGTACCCTGTAGAGGTAGTCTCCCTCCACTGGTAGAGAATCCTGCGCTAGGAGGATCCCGGGATTCCAAAAAAGCAGGATGATCCAGCAAACGCGTAGATGCTTCATTTCAATTCTCCTGTTTCAAACGACCGTGTTCGAGTACAAGAATACGATCAGCCATCGATGCAAACTGTAGATTGTGGGTAACCAGGACAAAGGTCTGGTTCAGATCACGACTCAATCGCACCATCTCTTCGTGCAGTGCGTCTGCGGTTTTTTCGTCCAGATTGCCGGTAGGCTCGTCTGCAAGAATGAGGTCCGGTTGGTTCATCAGAGCCCGTGCGATCGCCACACGCTGCTTTTCACCTCCTGAGAGCTCACCCGGTCTGTGCTCAGCCCGATCTGTCAGACCGACCAAATCCAGCAGTTCCAGCGCTCGTGGGCGTGCTTCACCGGGCGATAACCCTTTCACCAGAGCGGGCATCATCACATTTTCCTCAGCGGAAAACTCGGGAAGCAGGTGATGAAACTGGAAAACGAATCCGATCTGGTCATTTCGAAAGGCGCTCAGCGATTCGTCGTTCTGGTCGAACACGTTTCTCCCGTGCACGATCACCTCGCCCGCGTCAGGGCGGTCAAGTGCCCCAAGCAAATGCAGAAGCGTACTCTTTCCCGTTCCTGATTCCCCGACGATGGCGATGACTTCACCTGCTTTGACAGACAGATCCAGGTCTTCGAGCACCAGTAATGGTCCTCGACCAACTGAGGGATAGGACTTTGACAGTTTCCGTACCTCGAGAAGCACATCCCCATTCATGTGGGTAGAGCTATTCATCACCGCGCTGAATTTCGTATTTGCTCATCTTGTTGTAGAGATGAGAACGCTGAATACCGATCGATTCGGCTGTTCGGCTGATATTCCAATCGTTGAGCATGAGTTTGTGTTCGATGAACAGCTTTTCGGCACTGTCCCTGAAATCAGCAAACTGCTCAAACCGGTCCAGCAGGCCCACGATGGGGTTCGCCGCCGATCCACCCGGGTGAACATACCGTTCCACATCAACGCCCGTGATTCGTTCGCCCTGACTCAGAATCGTGAGTCGCTCGACAACGTTGTGCAACTCACGCACGTTTCCACGCCAATCAAATTGTCCGAGGGCGCCCAATGCTTCTTTCGAAAAAGGTTTTGGCTCGAGCCCATTGCGACGCGCAATCCGTTCCGCAATGTTTTCGGTAATCACCCCGACATCTCCCCGACGCTCCCTCAGTGGCGGGACATGAATCAGAATGACCGACAGTCTGTGATACAGATCTTCCCGGAATTGATTCTCTTCAATCTGATTGAGAAGATCCTTGTTCGTTGCTGCAATTACGCGCACATCCACGGGTATCGAGCGATCACCACCTACCCGCGTAATAGTGTTCTCTTGCAGCGCCCTCAACACCTTGGCCTGAGCCGAAAGGCTCATGTCTCCGATCTCATCGAGAAACAGCGTTCCACCGTGCGCCTGTTCAAACTTCCCGATCCTCTGCTTGGTCGCACCGGTAAAGCTGCCTTTTTCGTGACCAAAGAGCTCACTTTCGATCAGTTCGCTTGGAATGGCGGCGCAATTGACTTCGATGACCTGACCGTCGCTGCGATTCGAAAGCCTGTGAATCCACTTGGCGACGAGTTCTTTTCCGGTTCCGGCTTCGCCTGTGATCAGAATTCGAGCCTCGGTGGGCGCTACCCGTTCAATGGTCTCTTTGATAGCCTTGATGCCCGGACTGTCTCCAAGAATCGGAGTCAGAGTCCCTGAGACTTTCTCGACAATCGTTTGGCGCATCCTCCGGTTTTCAGACTCGAGCTGACTCCGATCCATCGCGTTGCGGATCGTCAGAAGAAGTCGGTTCAGGTCGGGTGGTTTCTCGATGAAGTCATACGCTCCGAGGCGCGTTGCTTCGACGGCCGTATCAATCGTTCCATGGCCTGAAATCATAACGACCGGAACGTCGATCTGGTCTTTGGCGATGGCCGCCAGAACCTCAAGTCCATCTTTCTTGGGCATCTTGACGTCCAGAAGAACGACGTCAAAACGCTGCGCTCGCAGCTTTCCGAGGGCCTCTTCTCCGTCTTCTGCTTCTTCTACCGCAAAATCCTCGTATTCGAGAATCTCTCTGAGAGTTCGGCGAATACTCGCTTCGTCATCTACAACCAGTATGACGGGAACTGCCATTCTGAAGCCGGATTGTGAATTAGTGTGCTATTGCGTCGATCCAAGCCGGGCAAGTTGAAACTCAACATTCTGGGCAGCCTGAGAATCCGGGTAATCTTCCTGGATCGTCTCAAAAACATCCATGGCTCGAGAGTTTGAACCGGCCGCGGCATAAGCGCGCGCTGCCCGCTCAAGGTACATGGGTGACGTGATGTCACTTTCAAAAACGTTGGCAGCTCGCGAGTAAAGATCTCCGGCCTCGTCATAATCTCCGCTGAGTTCATGAATGGCGGCTTCTCCCGCAAAAGCAGAAGCTCCAATGTAATCGGCAGATTTTGAGTACGACTCAAAATATTCGAGTGAGCGATCCATTTCTCCAACGCGGAAGAGAGCATCGGCCGCATAAAACGTGGCGAGATTTCCAGAGACGGTTCCACCGAATCTGTCGGAAATATCCAGCAGACCTGTAAAGGAAATGTCTCCGTCAAGTGATGCCTGGTAGGAACCGGCTTCATACAGACGGACGGCCTCAGCCATCTCCGAGAGCGCAGATTCGTTACGGTTTCCCTGATTCCAATTCCAGCCCAGAATCAGCAGAACAACGAGGACAATTCCGCCCAAGATGCCGTAAGTGAGGTTTTTGTTGTTCTCAAAAAACCCGAGTGCCCGAGCATAGAACGTGACTACGGTGTCTTGACGAAGCTCGTGACGACGTGAGACTTTCCGGGTTGGATTAAGCGTTGACATGTGTACTTGAAAAAATCCCTTTAAATGACCACACCTTAAATGACCGCAAAGGCCACAATCAGTCGGTACGACCGATTTTGCGCAAAGACGCGTAAAATATCCTTTTTTCTGTCCGAGAGCAACGAAAACCAACGCGTTCATGCGAGGTTTCCCGATTTTTCGAAATCCATCCGCTCTACAAATTCTGAACGATGCGCGATCAGATCACGGCGGAGGTAGAGAATCGAACTGATACAAAGAAGATCCCGAGGGACGGCTACGCTCACGTCAAATGAAACGAAAGCGCTTTTCTTAACCAATACTTTTCAACAGTTGGATGCAACCTAGATGGCTGATGCCGAATTTTGGGGCTCACAGTTCTCCGCATTTATAAGGAAGCGTTTTCGACATGGCAATCAGACTGGGAATCAATGGATTTGGACGTATCGGACGTCTCGTTTTTCGTGCTATCATCGAACGGGATACCGACGAGTTTGAAATTGTGGGTGTGAATGACCTGACCGATGCACATACACTGGCGCATCTGCTCAAGTACGATTCTGTTCACCTGAAATTTCCCGGCGAAGTATCCGCCGAAGATGATGCAATCATCGTCAATGGACGCAGAATTCGCGTCTTTGCCGAGCGCAACCCTGAAGATCTTCCATGGGGAGAATTGAATACGGATGTTGTGGTTGAATCCACAGGAATCTTCCGCACCCGTGACAAAGCGGCGATGCACATCACGGCCGGCGCCAAGAAAGTCGTAATCTCAGCACCTGCGAGCGGTGCCGTGGATGCTACGATCGTGCTTGGTGTAAATGACGGTGATCTCACAGGCGACGAAGAAGTTGTTTCAAACGCCAGTTGCACGACCAACTGCCTGGCCCCGATGGTCAAGGTTCTCGACGATGCCTTGAGCGTCAAGAAAGGAATGATGACCACGGTCCACGCTTATACCTCCGATCAGAATCTCCAGGACGGACCACACTCAGATCTGCGTCGATCCCGCGCGGCGGCGGTATCCATTATTCCAACGACCACCGGTGCCGCTAAAGCGGTTGGGCTCGTGCTTCCCCATCTGGCCGGCAAGCTGGATGGATTTGCGCTTCGTGTCCCGACTCCGGATGGCTCGATCACCGATCTGACTGTCGAAGTCGGTCGCGAAACAACGTCGGAAGAAGTGAACCGACTCTTCAAGGATGCAGCATCGGGCTCATTGAAAGGTATCCTCGAATACAGCGACGAACCACTCGTGTCCATCGATATCATTCACAATCCGCATTCGAACATCTTCGATTCCGGCTCGACCATGGTGATGGGCAATATGGTCAAGATCGTAGGGTGGTACGACAATGAGTGGGGTTATTCGAACAGAACGATCGATCTGGTCAAGAAGCTGTTCCAGGATTAATCCGGAAGGCACGCTGAATAATCCGACGGTCATAGTGATCAGTCCGACGGACATAGTGATCAGTCCGACGGTCACATCGACCATGTCATCCGGACATGTGTGATACCCGCGGCGCGGGTCGCGTTATGGAATAGCCATAGCGAGACCCGCGCCGCTCCCATTTCTTCCTCCATGTAAAATGCCATTCAAGAAACTTTCGGATCTGAATCTCGCAGGAAAGAATGTGCTCGTGCGTGTGGACTTCAACGTTCCCCTCTCCATTGATGAAGCGGGTGAACGCACGGTCGATGACGATACACGCATCCGCGCGGCTATCCCCACTATTGAATACATTTTGCGCGCGGGAGGAAAAGCCATTCTCATCAGCCACCTGGGACGCCCAAAGGGGGAACGCAACCCCGACTTCGGTATGGCTCCCGTTGGTCGCCATCTGTCCCTCCTATTGGGTTTACCGGTGGTCATCGCTCCGGACGTTTCAGGTCCGGAAGTCGAAGAAATTGTGGCGTCCACCGGCCCCGGAGAGGTCGTGCTGCTCGAAAATGTTCGCTTTGATCCCGGCGAAACTGTTAATGACGCCGATCTCTCAGGTGATCTGGCCCGACTCGCGGATGTGTACGTAAACGACGCGTTCGGCACGTCTCATCGCGCACACGCATCTACTGCCGGAGTGGCCCACTTGGTGCGTGACAAGGGCGCCGGATTATTGCTCCAGAGAGAACTCGAAACCCTTTCCAGAATCGTCAATCATCCCGAAGCCCCGTTTGTCGCCATCGTAGGCGGAGCGAAGGTATCGGACAAAATCGGGATCATCGAAAAACTACTGGAATCGGTAGATCACCTGCTTATCGGTGGCGCGATGGCGTACACATTCATGAAAGCGCAGGGGCATGAAACAGGTACCTCACTGACCGAAGACGACAAATTGGATCTGGCCCGCTCAGTACTGCAGGCCGCCGGCAATCGCATCCATCTGCCCGTCGACCACGTATGCGCCGACACATTCAGCAATGACGCTCCCTCCGTGATCACTGAAAATGAAATCCCGTCCGGTAAAATGGGCCTGGATATTGGACCCAAAACCTCGGCTCTTTATGCCGATCTCATTCGAGAAGCCAGGACCGTCGTCTGGAATGGTCCGATGGGTGTTTTCGAAATGAGTTCTTTTGCCGCTGGAACGCATGCCGTTGCTTCGGCAGTCGTGGAGGCAACAGACTCAGGAGCATTTACGGTGGTTGGGGGAGGTGATTCCGTTTCGGCTATAGTCGGCGCCGGTCTCGCAGATCGCGTAAGTCATGTCAGTACCGGAGGAGGCGCCATGCTGGAATTACTTGAAGGAAAAGAGCTTCCCGGCGTTGCCGCCCTGGAAACCTCCTGATTCTTTCGCGGAGTCTATTACCATGAATGATCACAACACTGGGGCCGAACCCGATCGCCCGAGAAAATCGGACGACAAGGGCGAGCCAGAAAAAAAGAGTGGAATTGCCATCGCCGCAAACGGACTGGCGAAGACTTTTACTTCCGCGTTCGGCAGAAAGCGAGTGCACGCACTTCGCGGCGTCGATATCGAGGTCCGAGCCGGAGAAATAGTCGGAATTCTCGGCCCGAATGGAGCCGGGAAAACTACCCTGCTCAAGATTTTGCTTGGAGTCGTATCCCCCACCGCGGGAACAGCGAAAATTCAGGGGCAACCAATTGGTCAGGCCTCGGCCAGAAAAAACCTGGGCTATTTACCTGAGAACCATCGATTTCCTCCCTATCTGACAGGCCGCCAGACGCTCGACGTGTACGGCAGACTCAGCAATCTGGAACCCAACATCCGGAAGGAACGCATCCCCCGATTGATTGAAGAGGCTGGCCTCTCAGCCTGGATCGATGTTCGCGTCGGTAAATATTCGAAAGGCATGATGCAGCGTCTCGGATTGGCCCAGGCTGTACTCAGCGATCCGGACATTGTCATACTCGACGAACCTACGGATGGCGTGGATCCGGTGGGAAGAAGGGAAATACGCGACAGATTGAGAGATCTCAAGTCCCGCGGAAAGACCATTTTGATCAATTCCCATTTGCTTTCAGAAATCGAACTGATCTGCGATCGAGTTGCCATCCTGAACAAAGGAGAGATCGTTCGGTCAGGATCCATCGAAGATATTGTCACCGAAGGATCCGGCGCGAGGCTTACCCTTCAGGATTTTCCGCCAGATCTGGATCTGTCTTCATTTTCAGTCCAGGTCGATTCGTCGGCCGTCCAGACGGAGATAATTCTCGAATCGGGCTCTGCTGAGTTACTGAACGCATTGATAGACGTGCTGCGCGCCTCCGGGTGCTCAATCATGACCATTGAGAAGCACAGACATTCTCTTGAGGCCGGTTTCATTCACATCATTGAGCAGGAGGAGAACGAGAAATGAGAACGCTCTCTGGATCTCTCCTGCTCACGTTTCGCGAACTCTGGGCGATGCGCATTACGCAAGCCGTATTTGTCGTATCGACGATAGCGTGGCTCTTGCTGACCTTCGCCCTGAATCTGGAAATCGTGGAGGGGTCATTGGCAGCCATCAGGATTTTTGGCTTCGACTCGGATCCCACACAAGGCGTTTTCAATCCCGAAACCGAAGAATGGGATCAGGTAGCCCTGGGCGTGGATCAATTCCTTATGGGCATCAACGTGTTCGTGTTCGGCGCCTCGTATTTCCTCGGGACATTGCTCGGGCTTTTTGCCACCATGCCGCTCGTCTCCGGTTTTCTGGAACAGGGTAGAATCGATCTTCTTTTGTCGAAACCCCTTTCGCGGGCACGCCTTCTGAGTGGACACGTAGCCGGTGTTTGGCTGACTGTCTTGACGCTCGCATCCTACCTGGTTGGCGGGGTGTGGCTTTCCCTCTCCATCAAGACCGGAATGTGGCAACCCTCCCTGTTGGTAGCGATTCCGATCATCGTCGTCATGTTTTGTGTGATGTATTCCGTCATAATGACCATCAGCATCATATCTCGATCCAGTGGTTTGGCACTGGTGGTTGCCTATGGGCTCATTTTTATTTCCGCCATTTTCGCAGCCCACGATCAAATTGTACCCGCTCTGGCTCCATTTGCTGCGAATACATTCATGGGGATGTACCACGCTCTGCCCAACTTTATCGAAGTGGTTGCTATCCAGGCGCAACTCGTTCAGGGAGAGGCCGTAACGACTTGGTATCCGCTGATCTCCTCTCTCATCTTCGGTACAGTGACTTATGGATTGGGCTACTTCTGGTTCTCGAAAAGAGATTTCTAATCATCACCGCGCCCGGCGCCTGCTGGCGGTTTCCTGTTTTTTGTGTGGCGCTCTTTTACTCACACTTGCTGGTTGTGACACGGAAGGAGTCGTAGTGTCGGATGATTCATCCGAACTCGAAACCGCTCTGCGCATTCTCGGATCTGACTCTGCGATTCTGGCTCATTCAGATGTCGAGCACGAGTTTTCGGTAATGACGGACCTCATTTCCGAACGTGGTGCCGGGGTCGAAGATCTGGAACAGCTGATGGCTGAAGTGTACGCTCACACCGGTATTCAGCTTGATGAAAACCTGCACGGAGCGTATTTCGGAGTGAGTGAGTTGGAAGAAGATGCCAGCGGAGCTCTGATTGCATTTGTGGACTTCGACCAGGGCGCCGTCATCGAGAAATTCCTGGAAGAATCCGAGGTCACGAGCCTTGATTCACAGTGGCCGGTAGACGCATATGCTCTGGGCCCTCACGAATCTGCAGCCGTCGCATTTGTCGAAGGAACGATGGTGATTCTGAGTTCCGATGCCGAACACCTGGAATTGCTTCTGGATCGTACATATAACGAATCTGCAGCCACTCTACCTTCGAGCCAGCTCTTTGAGGAGATAAGCGAACACTACAACTGGGCCCTCATCCGCGATATTGACGCTGTTCTGAATTCTGAATTGGACTTCAATTTGGATCTCGAAGGAGAAGGTTCGATGCTCATTCCAGTTGTTCGATCGGTTCGTCACATTGGGGTCGGTGTGAGCACCGATGGCGAATCATTTGAAATGGAGATGTACCTGGCGCCCACGAGCGAAATTCAGGCAGGCGACCTGAAAAGCGTTCTCAGCGGAGTGAAGGGTATCGCCAGATTACAGTTTCACGACAACGACGAACTGAAAGCTCTCGTGGAAAAGTTCGACATCGAAGAATCCAATGGTCTGGTTCAGGTATCGATAGAGGTTGATCGCGACGATCTGGAAAACTTCGAAAATGCATTCAAATCTGAATTTGAAGGACGGAAATCCCGCAGCGAACGCTAGTTCTGATTCTCGGGTTTTTTACGGACGGATGATCGAAAGGAAATGACCGAATTGGTAGATTCGGGAATCCTGAATCTTCAGCCGCATCAATGACCTACCGTACACTCTCCGACCTCGACTTCGTCCTCGAAAGCCTTCCCAACCTTGCGCCCAGGCGAAAGGTGGTGATGACATCACCCGAACATTTCGACGTCATGTATGTGATCAACGCACATATGGCCGGCAACATCGGATCGGTGGACTCGGCGCGCGCTCGAGAACAATGGGCCAACCTTCGAGATGAATATCGGCGCTGTTCCATTCCGGTACTCGAGGTCGAAGGAATTGAAGGACAGCCCGACATGGTATTCTGTGCCAATCAGACATTGCCGTTTCTGAATAACGACGGAAGCAAGGGTGTAGTTTTGAGCAAAATGTATGCCCCTGAACGAGCCGGCGAAGTAGTGCACTTTGCCGAGTTTTTTGCGGGCCTCGGATATCAGGTCCTGGACGGTATCGCGTTGGGAGACAGTGAGTTCGAAGGCATGGGAGATGCGCTCTGGCATTCTGGAAAACGACTGCTCTGGGGAGGCTACGGCTTCAGAACGGACGAATCGGTCTACCGAAGGATCGGCGAGCGGCTCGATACTCGGGTTTTACTGCTGAAGCTGGAAGACCCGGACTTCTATCACCTCGATACATGTCTCTGTATACTCGACGAACGGACAGCCCTTATCTATCCGGGTGCCTTTGGCTCGGACGGCCTTGCACTGATCCGGAAATTCTTCCCCCGCATCATCGAAGCGCCGGAAGACGAAGCGCGAAATCTCTTCGCATGCAATGCTCATTCGCCCGACGGAAAACATGTCATCATCCAACGCGGATGCCATGTAACGAACGCCGCTCTCAGAGAAGCCGGGTTTGATGTCATCGAAGTCGACACCGACGAATTTCTGAAGTCAGGTGGTTCTGTCTTCTGCATGAAACTGATGATCTGGTAGCCACCTGATCTTCGGACGACACGGCGGAAGACTACCGGATCGTATAGCGCGCAGAGAGGAATAGATGACGGGTAGCCGCAGGGAAAAACTGCGGTCCGACCACCGAGACGTTTCCATAAGTCAGCACTTTCTCGTTCAGGACATTGTTTACATCCATGGCAAGACGGAGACGATTGCCTTTGCCCACGACGTACGAAACCGAACCATCAATGAGATGGAACGCCTCGAGAGACAGATCCTCTACTTCAGAACCCGACGCGTCAATGCCCTGCCCATTGTCGATATACTGCTTGCCCACGAAGCTGGCCATCATCGATGCCGTCAGTCCGCCTCTTCGATAGGTAGCCTGAACATTGCCGGAGCGTTCGGGAAAGCCTGCAATCACGTTTCCACTGCGATCGAGTTGTGTGACTCTGAAGTCCGGGGGCGTCACGAACTCATCAAATTCGACGAATCGGTTCCGGGAAATGGTGAAGTTGCCCGAGAGGGTCAGATCAGAAGCAATCAATACACTTCCGTCGACTTCCAGCCCGATATGACGGGTTCTTTCAGCATTTCCCGTCCGGGGTACACCAAATTGATCCAAACCACCACTCGGAACGATTTCGTCCCGGAAATCCATGACAAACACGTTGGCCGTCACCCCATACCCGCTTCCCCGCTTGCTCGCTCCCAATTCCAAGTCCACCAGCCGTTCCGGATCAACGAGAGGATTATCGTAATCGAAGGAATCATCTGCATTGCGTTCAAACTGGGGAAGAAATCCGCCTCCAACCTCTTCACCGTCGTACAGCGTCTTCATGCGTGGTTCTCTGTGCGCAAGTGCGATGCTCGCAAACGCGCTCAGCGAGGATTCCGGCCTGAATGTCACACCAACCCGCGGATTGACAAAGAAATAGGGTTTCGAGAAGGAAACGCCGAAAAACGAGTCGTCATAGGAGCGGTATTTCCGGTGGGTTATTTGAACGTCTCCCTGAAATGCCCACAGATCAGAGAATCGCTGCAGGTGGCTTGCATACGCGGATATGATGGCCTTCTCGCCCCTGAATGAATAGACGCGGACATCATTTTCACTTCCCACCACGGAAGACGGCACACCCGTCGCCTCCTGGATACGTCCCCACCTCAGGCTCCGGTGAAGCCTGAATTCGCTGCCAATGGATGTCGTCGACCCCTCTCTCGTCACGGTCACCCGCGGCATCCAGCCCATCTGCCATTGATCCAGATAGGCCCGAAAGAGAAGGGCCGTCTCGGGACTGGAAATAAACAGCGGTTGGGATCGTTGGGCGGGCGGGACAAAATTGTCGGGTAGATTCAGGTAATCGGCGCTTCGAAACGTACCTCCAAAATCGAAATATCCTTCCCCCTTGATCAAGAATGCGGTCTGGGAGAAACGAAGGGACTCATTGATGTCATATTCGTGGTGGATTTCGACATGAGGCTGATGAAAATTCTCAATGTCCTGGTCAAAAGCAGAAAAGTTGTAGGTGCGATCGATCGTGCCTCCGAATCCATCATCGATCTTTTTTTCATTGGCAGCCTTCGGAATTCCCGAGTATGCCAGGCCGTCTTTCTGCGGTCCGCCGTATGCCTGAATTGTGAGGGTCGATCTTTCTCCAAATCGCGTTATTCCAGCGAAAAACCGCCAGAACTCAGTCCAGGACCAGTCCCGGTATCCGTCGGATTCGAGTCTGCTGAACCGGGTGAACACCACATATCGATCGTTGAGCAGTCCGGAGTTCACTTCTGCCGAATACCTCCTGGTACCAAAAGCTCCGCCGCCGATTTGAACACTGGCGTCAAACTCGCTTCTGTACGGCATGGCTCTCAAATTGATGGCACCACCAATCGCTGTGGGTCCATACACGGAAGCACCCGCTCCCCGTTGAATCTGAATGTCCTGAACGGCTCCCTGGATATCAAAAAAATTGATCCAGAAAACGTTGAATTCTTCCGGGTCGTTCTGCGGAATTCCGTTGATCGCTACAGCTAGCCGTCTCTGGTCGAATCCACGCATACGCAGCGTGGAGTAGCCAATCGCATTCCCGTTTTCGGAGTGGTAGGTTATGCTCGGTTGGCGCGCCAGATGAACGGGCAAGTCCTTCATGTCGGGCTGCTCTTCCATCTCCTGCGCCGTAATATTTTTGACTGTGACGGGCGAAAGCCGTTCTCTGGCGCGCCCCGCACTCACGACGACTTCAGAATGAGCGATGACCGCCGAGCTCAGTTCTATATCTATCTCGCTCCGAGCTCCCTCGCGGACCTGAACCACGGTCGAGCTACCCACAAATCCGACGTATGATACAAACAGGTCGTATCTGCCAGCCTGAACAGAATTGAATACAAACCGTCCTGATTCGTCCGAAATAGTCGAATATCGAGCGATTCCAGAACCAACCGGGTAAAGCTGCACGCTCGCGCCTGTCAGGCTCGCTCCATTCTCATCTTGAACAACGCCAACCACCGAGCCGGTTTCGATATACGAATTTGCCTGAGCACTCATGGCCAACGCAGCAAAAAGGACAGTGATGAAAAACGTCCTCACGAGCGAGACGGCGTATGATTTCCGAGCACACCGGGTACTTTGAGGCGGGAGGACTCGCGATTCGAAAACAGAGGAATTCATCATGTGGCGCAATTCGACCTCAGGCAGTTTCAGGTATTGGTCAGTCACTTCCTCATTCTTGCGATCAAGTCTGCCGATTCGCCAGGAGCATACGATCGTTCGAAGCAAAAATGCGTAAAAACGCACGTTCCGATCATCATTTTCATCTTGTCCGTTTCCCTTCGCCGGCATTACCCGGACAGGTTCGAGGAGTCTGATCTCAGCCCATGAGGGCACCCCCAACGATTCGATCGACCTGTTGAAGAGGTCGCGATCATCGGTATGAATATAAGGCGGTCGAAGTCAGCCTTGACGTGAAGAAAACGAGACGATCGATCAGTCTTCTTTACGCGCCAGATATCTGTTCCACGAGACCACACCAATCAGGGCGATGATCAACGCAATCAGGCTCATGGCTGAATTGCTCCAGGCGATACTGACATGCGTTTTACCGATTTCGGTAAAGACTACTTCTTGTGCTGATCCTGGAAGAACGCTCACCTCTACCGAATCCTCCTGAACCCGGTGGCCGATAGAATAAGGAAGTGTCAGGCCTTCACGCTCAAATACGCTTCCATCCGGCATGTGAACGCGCAAATCAAGCGAAACGTACGTGACGTCTTTTCGATCTGAACGCTCATAGTGCGTGACTTCGGCCCACGTCTGCACGCCTTCATTCAGCGTTTTTTGGAGTCCGACGGCGGTGTACGTCTGGTGAATCGTAAGGAATAACAGGGCTGCGGGCACGATCCATGCCAGGCGCGCGATGGGGTTGGTCTTCATGATTTCAGGTCGTGTCAATCTGCCACCGTGCTACCCTGCCTGGATTCGAGGGTTCTTTGGTCAGAATGAAGAACAGACCAATCCCGACCACGATGTCTTTCGAGCACGTATATCAGGACAGGTATAGATAGGGCTTCCAAGTTTCGTCAAGAGATCCAACGAAATCCCTGATGTACATCACGTAGCTGGGCCGAAACGGATCCCTCGCCAGACTCATTCCGGCTTCCTTGGGTGTTTTATTGCCCTTACGATTGTTGCACGGCACACATGCTGCAACCAGGTTGTCCCAGGTGTCTCGTCCACCCCTCGACTTGGGCAACACATGATCAATCGTGAGTCGATTCCTGTCTGCACAATACTGGCACCGGTGCCCATCTCGCCGAATTATGTTTTTGCGGGTCAATAGAATCCGTTTGTAGGGTACCCGAACGTATGCTTTCAGACGAACGATACTGGGCCAGGGCAACTGATAGCTGGGACTTCGAACGAAGCGCGCATCTTCACTTTCGATCAACTCCGCTTTCTGAAGCAACACCAAAACGGTTGCCCGTTGCACACTGGTGATTGCAAGAGCTTGATAATCCTGATTGAGAACAAGGACGTGTCCAGTCATTTCCTACCCCCGGACGTCAGGTAGAAAATGTGAGTTGGCTGGCAACTCCGCCGGTTAATTTGAGATCGGTCGGGATTCCTGAACTGTTTTCCTCGGATACAGCATGTTTTGAACATGCGTGATGTGCGCGAACGACCGTGGTACGATCGCTTTTAATTGCAATAACGGATATTGTAATCCACTCTGAACGCCTCCCGGAGCATCCGGCAGCCAATAAAGCAAATTCTCGCCTTGGAGGAAAGTCCGAATTACAGATCCTTTGGATTCAGGCGCATTTTCGCGATCAATCCGAGCTGAAAAGGCCAGTACTATCTGGTAACGTCGAGACTCTCTCCCACTCGGATTTCCGGCGCTATACCATGATGCGGTATGCAATTCACTCCGACCCAGATCTTGGAATCCCATTTGCGATAGGTAGCCAAGGTGATCAACGGTTCTTTCGCCCTTTCCCCCGTCTCTTGATTTGTGGTCGTAACAATACACCTACCACACCCTTTTACCACGTCAAGCGTGCTGTCTGGTAATGTGACTCTCTTCCAGGAGTCTTCTTCCCAGGGAGATGCTCCCGAGACAACGACATTCGGTCTGAACCGGTTCATGGGAAGCGGCTCTTCAAGCCGTTCATTCAACTCATCAATCGACGACTGGCCAATCAACAAAATCGGAAACCCGTCAGCAAAACTGACCCGATCACCCGGTTTGGAAAACGTCAGATCCGTTTGCCGCAACGAAGAATCCGGCATCCACGTTATCTGCACCTCATCATCGAGAGCGTTCGAGAAGTATTCGTCTGCCTGTTTGAATCCGGTAAATGCATCTACCTCGTCCTTCCAGATGACGGCTTTCATATTTGCTTCCTGTGGGCCTTGCAGAGGCAACCGAAGCATGCCCGTTTCCGGGTGCCGAACTTCAATGAAGTCGGCCGACATCGAAACATGAAAGGTTGCCAGAGCCGGATGAGTTCGTTGTGTGATGAACTTTCCATCGGGAGTCGAAAGCATATACCGACGGTCATACTTCAAGCCGAACGGTGTCACTTCAGAACGCTTCAACGATATGCCACGCATGGACTTGATCGGATAGATATAAAGGCCCGATATGGCTATTCCGCTATTCATCGTCTATCGCAAGATCGTCAAGTAGAAGGTCTGTTTCGCGTATGACCTCGAGTACATACTCGCTGGCCGTGTGAAAGAAGACAGGAAATATGTCCTCGAAGACATCATTTGGTCGGTGGTATCCAGGATGGTCTTCAACCCCGAAATAGAGGAACGGGATCCCCGCCTGATGAAACGGAGCGTGATCCGAAGAATTAGTCCAATCGTCTGATCCTGTGCCCGGTTGATCGTGTCCGAACAAAATCTTCAGGTTGTCGGGGTGCTCGACTCCTTCCAAGACCGGCTTGAGAAATGGATAGTGCAACGTGCCACTAACATAGAGCTCGTCGACCGCGCTCCTGCTGATCATGTCCATGTTGATATTGAGGACCACATCGTAATCGGAGAAGCATTCGGAATCCACAAATGCTCTTGCGCCTTGCAGGCCCGATTCTTCTGCATCGAGTGCCGCAAAAATCAGCGTATGATTGGGGGAATGCGTTGAGAAATAGCGTGCGATTTCAAGCAATGCTGCAGTTCCGGACGCATTGTCGTCTGCTCCGTTGTAGATCTGGCCATTACCCTCTCCCAGGTGGTCGAAATGGGCTGTGACAACGACAATCCTTTTGGAATCAGACGTCCCTGGAATCCTCACGATCACATTTCGGGCCGCGACCGGCTCGCTCGCTCTTCGAGGCGTAAAACTGAATTCCTGGACGCTGTTTCCACCACAAGCCGGTGCCAAATCCATGCCCGACATGGCTTCTTCGACATAGCGAGCAGCCATGAGACCTCCCTCACTTCCTGCTCGTCTTCCCTGGAATTCATCCGAAGCCAGGACCTCCACATGTCTGAGCAGCGAGTCGGCATCGATCCCGAAAGCTTTCGACATGGTGCTGGTTTGACTCGCCTCACATGTGGAAACACTAAGGAGGAGAGCAAGAAATGTCAGGGATGAAAATCGGACCTGCATCTGAAAAGGAAGTTTGAATAGACTGAACAGGCACGTAAACTCACTCAGGAAGATTCTGCTCCGGATAATGATTGCTCGGATGGCGGCAGTCCGGATTCTCGATCTTCTTCCATTCAGGATATTTTCAGGATACTATTCGCAGGCTCCTGCTTTGGACTTTACATCGGAATCCGTACCAATCCATTCGGAACCCAGAATCGCTCTCGAATCGACGGTTCTGAGCCACGGGTTGCCGTATCCCGAAAATCTGAATTTGTCTGCAGAACTTGAATCTATCGCTTCCGACGAAAAGGCTCGTGCGTGCACTGTGGGCATCGTAAACGGAGTTGCGAAAACAGATCTAGATGCCGCCGAGATCAGAAAGATGTGTATCGACCCGGGCATCAAAAAGGTCAGCACAAAGGACCTACCAGCCTGCATTTCCCGCAAAGAGAGTGGTGCGACGACCGTTGCATCAACTGTTTTCCTGGCTCGAGACAATGGCATTCGGGTAATGGCCACTGGCGGAATCGGTGGGGTCCATGGCGATGCGCAAGGAAATCCTACACACGATGAAAGCGCAGATCTGCATGCACTGGCAACCAATCCGATAACTGTCGTCTGCGCCGGCCCCAAGGCCATTCTACACCTTAAGGCTACTCGGGAACGACTTGAATCTTACTCAATCCCGGTCGTTGGATTGCGGACCGATAAGATGCCTGCGTTTTTTTGCGGCTCGTCTCCATTCATCGTTGACTCCCGGTGTGAGAGCGTCGCGGAGGTAGCAGATCTCGCCCGGGCACGGGACTCGCTCGGGATGCCACAAGCCATTCTGCTCTGCGTACCCCTGCGCAGCGAACTCTCAATCAGCTACGAGAGGGTGTCGACCATCGTTCGCTCGGCTCTCGATTCGGAAGAAGCATCTGGGCTGGCGCCAAATGAAGTCACTCCGTTTCTGCTGGCGAGGGTGCGGGAGGTATTGGGAGTCAGTGCTTTGAACGCGAATCTGGAATTGCTCCGCCAAAACACGCGAATCGCAGCCCAACTGGCAGTGGAACTCGCCTCTCGCGGTTAGGACTTACTCCCTTTCAGACCTTTGGTGCTTCTTTGCGCCAGTAAATTGACATCATACGTTCTCACCCGACGAATACGATTCTCGAATCGATCCACGGCCAGCTCAATCAGACGGGAAACGAGGTCGGAAAATGCGAGACCCGTTGGCTCCCACAGATAGAATGAAAGAGATCCAGGAATGGTGTTGATCTCGTTGAAAAAGATCTCACCAGTCTCATCGTTCATGAGAAAATCTATGCGGCAGACTCCGCAACCATCCAGGGTTGAAAAAATGGTTCTGGCCATGGAGCTGATCTGCTCCGCCACCTGATCCGAGACGGGCGCTGGAATGATTCGATCGAGCGATGCCATGCCTTCAGATCCGGATGTTCTTTTTGCTCCGCCACTCCCGGTCTTGGAATCAGCATCTTCCCGCATATACTTGTCCGAGAAAGAAAGAAGTCCTCCCGAACCGACAGGCTCTTCCAGAACGGACACCTGATTGAAATCAGCATCTCCCAGAACTGAACAGTTGATCTCTCGAAGATTGGCAATACACGACTCGACTAGCACGATGGCGTCATAACGGAAGGCTTCTTCTACCGCAGCGTCAAGCTGTTCTCGATTTTCGACCTTCGAAATTCCGATAGATGAACCAAGATGAACCGGCTTCACTATTGCAGGAAAGCCGATTTTTGCTTCAATATTGTCCATCTCCCGCTCTTCGTTACCAGACCAGGAAGTCTGTGATACGGAAACCCAATCCACAACATCGATCCCCGCCTCGCGGCACAGAATTTTGGATCGGATTTTGTCCATTCCGACTGAAGAAGCCAGCACACCACTACCTGTGAAGGGCACTCCCATTGATTCACAGAGTCCTTGCAGGGCACCGTTCTCGCCGGAGCCGCCGTGAAATACAAGAAAGGCCACATCGACCGTCCATTCCTGCGACCTGGAGAATATGCCTGAATCCAGCGAGGTTAGCTTCAGTGAACGGCCTGGTCCGGGAGACACAGATATCTCCTGGGCATTCCCGACGACCTCGTTCAGATCCTCATAATTGCCAATATCCATCAAATGCTGGCCTGCGTAGAATCGTCCCCCTTTAGACACGTAGACCGGTGTGACGGGGTAGGATTCTTCCACCAACGCAGCCGCAGCCTGAAGACCGGATATGACCGATACTTCGTGCTCGGGGCTTTGCCCACCGAAAAACACACCGACGCGGATTTGCTGCATGATCTGAGAGACTACTTCTGAAAGAGATGTGAAAATACGGCACGTCCCGTGAACAACAACGAATTCTGTTTGCGCTCACAGCCCCACGAACCCGATCTTCAGCCCGATTGATCCTGCCGTTCTTGAAAGCGCGGCCATTTGGTCGTTACTGTCCATCATTTTACTGCGTGCCCATCTACTTTTGCGATTTGCACTGATATCCGATATCCATTCCAATCTTCCAGCGCTGGAAGCCGTTCTCGAAGAAATAGGTCGGGAGAAGGTGGATGATATCCTCTGCATGGGCGATGTAGTAGGGTATTGCGCCGATCCCGGTGCGTGCATCGATCTGGTCCGGGAATACTGCTCGGTTACGGTCATGGGCAATCATGATCTGGCAGTATGTCGAGGAACCGGACTTTCGCACCTCCCCTCAGATGGTCAGATCGCGGCTGAACACAACGCCGAAATGATCAGTGAGGAGCAGCGCGTCTGGCTGGATGGCCTTCCTTTTGTGCAGGTCCACGACTCTGTAACATGCGTCCACGCCTCTCCGCAGGCCCCCGAAAGATGGATGCGAATTGAATCATTCTTTCTGGCCCAGGAGCAGTTTCGACATTTTGACACGGATGTTTGTTTTGTCGGCCACACACACCTTTCGGGCGTCATGTCAGAACAGATCGGTGTTCTCAGGACTCGGCCGGGACATCGATTCATTATCAACGTGGGTAGCGTAGGTCAGCCCCGCGATGGTGACCCGAGGGCCTGCGTCGGATTTTTTGATACCGAGACCTTCGATTTCGACCTGAGACGGATCCCCTACAACGTAGACCGTACCTCTCAGCGGATTCGGGAAGATGGATTGCCCGGCTCTCTTGCGAAACGGCTGGAGAAAGGCCACTGATTGGGCAACACCAACGCTCTCGCCTTTCAGAAGACCTGGCTCTACTCGATCACCATCGATTCCAACAGCGCGAATCAGCCGTTCCTGACGAATTTTCCTTTGTTGTAGACCGCCCAGGCTTTTCCCTTCATCGGCGAGCCCACAAAAGGAGTATTGACGCTCTTGGACTTGATGTCAGCGGCTTCGAACGTCCAGTCCGTTGATGCATCGAATATGGTCAGATTGGCATTCTGGCCTTCTTCGATTTTCGGTAGATCGATATTCATGACGCGTCGAGGGGCGACGCTCACTTTTTCAACGGCCTGGGCAAGCGTCAGGACGCCCGGTTCGACGATTTCCCTGCCTGTGAGGCCCCAGGCAGTTTCAAGCCCCAGAATGCCAAACGGAGCGGCCGTGAATTCAACTTCTTTCTCGAACGACGCATGTGGAGCATGGTCCGTACAAATGGCGTCAATCGTTCCGTCAGCCAGACCGGCTTTGATGGCATCGATGTCAACCTGTGTTCTGAGAGGTGGATGCATTTTGGTGTGCGTATCAAAATCTGAGGATTCGACAGCATCATCAGTCAACGTGAAATGATGCGTGCAGACCTCCGTCGTTACATTGATTCCCCTCTTCTTGCCTTGCCGCACCAGGTCCACAGCACCTGCAGTCGAGATGTGGGCAACGTGGACGTGGCCTCCGGTGTAATCCGCGAGCAAAATGTCCCTCGCTATCATGATTTCTTCAGACAACGTGGGAATGCCCGTGAGTCCCAGGCGCGTGGACACTTCCCCTTCGTGCATATGTCCTTTTGGACCGAGGGGTAATTCTTCTTCGTGGTTGATGATGGGTTTGGAAAGCATGGCGCTGTACTCCAGCGCGTGGCGCATGAGTCCCGTGTCCTGAACCGGATCTCCATCGTCTGAAAAGGCCACCGCACCGCCCTCTGCCAGATCGGCCATTTCGGCCAGACTTTCGCCCTTTCTGTGTTTCGAGACACACGCGATCGGGTACACATCCACGGCTGTGGACTCGGCCCTTTCAATGATGAACTCGACGACATCTCTCGTGTGAATCGGCGGATTGGTATTTGGCATACAGGCGACGGCCGTGAAACCGCCGAATGCTGCTGCGTTACAACCTGACTCGATGGTTTCCTTGTGCTCAAACCCGGGCTCCCTGAGATGAACGTGCATGTCCATCCAACCGATGGATATCATGCGTCCAGACGCATCGTACGTTTCAGTTTCGCCATCACTCAAATCATTCCCGATACTGGCAATAAGGCCATCTTTGATCAGAATATCTGCCGCTGTTGTTTCACCCGATAGAGGGTCCAGGATCGTTCCGCCTTTGATCAACAGGTTGGGTGTGTGTTCAGTCATCGTAGACATTGATTAGAGGTTTTCCTTGATATACAGTGTGGCCTTCGTAAAGAGATTCAGTCTCGTATTACCACCGGCAATGCTGTGATTTTTTCCGGGGTACACCATCAGGTCGAACTGTTTGTTGGCCGCCTGAAGAGCGTCAATCATTTGAATGGAATTTTGGAAATGAACATTGTCGTCAAAATCCCCGTGGATGATCAGCAGCTTCTGATGGTCGGCAAGGTTTTGGGCATACCGGGTGGTCGCTCCGCGATTGTAACCCTCAGGGTTGCTCTGCGGAGTTGACATATACCGCTCGGTGTAAATGGTATCGTAGAGCCTCCAATCCGTAACGGGTGCAACGGACACGCCAAGTTTGAACGTTTTTGGTCCATCGCCATATAGCATGGACATCAGCGTCATATACCCTCCGTACGACCAGCCCCAGATACCAATTCGTTCCTGGTTGATGTACGGAAAATCTCCCAGATACTTGGCGGCCGATATCTGATCTTCGGCTTCGATCTGACCCAGTCTCTGATACGTTACGCTTTTAAATTCCTTTCCCCGGGCACCCGTGCCTCGATTGTCCACACTGGCTACAATCAGGTTCAATTCGTTGGCCAGGTAGTGATGCCACAAGAGTCGGTTTGAATTGTTTGTACTGCCCCACTGATTCCTGACCGTTTGGGATCCGGGTCCCCCATATACGTACATAAGTAGCGGATAGGACTTCGAGGCATCGAAATCTCGCGGCTTTATCAGATAGGCATTCAACTTCGTTCCGTTGGCCGCCGGCACCTGAATGATCTCAGGAGCACTCAGATCGAGCGTGGAGAGCATCTTGCGAAGTTTTACGTTTTCCTCAAGAGTGGTCAGGTGATCTCCATTCGTCGTTTTGAGCTCCCAAAAATTGGGGGATGAAATGCTGGATCGCATGTCGATGAAGTATTTGAGGTCATGCGACATATTGATCTCGTGAACACCGTCCTCCTTCGTGATCTGCACGGGCGAATACACTTTCGCCTCCTCGTCACCTACACCAAGATCAACCTTGATTCCATAAAGCTGCCGGTCGGTAGGCGTTGATATCCCTGCGCTGAAATACGCCGTGGACGTAGACTCATCTAAACCGTAAAACTGAGCGACATCCCATTCGCCCGCCGTAATTGGAGCGACATATTTTCCCGTTCTACTGTAGAGGTCGAGGTGTCTGTATCCTCTCGTCTCTGATTGCCAAACGAAGTGTTCTCCTTCTTTGAGAAATGTCAACTTGTTGTCTGAAACTTCGATCCAGGTGGGTTCAGACTCTGTGAGAATTCGTTCCGCCTTACCCGACTCGGGCGAAGCGAAAATCAGATCCAACTCATTTTGATCCCGATTGAGTTTCATCATCCACACCCGGGATTCTCCATCAACGGGTGGGGTCCATCCCATCCTGGCGATATACTCTGAGGCCGCATCTTCGTCACCCCAGGTCCCCGTCTCAAAATAGCCGATCTTGCCTGAGGACACGTCGACAACGCCAACTTTGACATCGGAATTGGCCTCGCCTGCTTTCGGATATCGAAAACTGACGTATTGAGGATATTGATTTCGAAGATCCGTCATGGCAAAATCGCGTGTATCCGCTTCATTCAGTTTGAAGAACGCAATTTTTTCGCCATCAGGACTCCAAGACCATCCGTCTCTCAATCCAAATTCTTCCTCGTAGACCCAGTCGAAGGTCCCGTTTATGATACCTCCTTTAGATCCATCGTGTGTCAGTTGAGTCTCGATACCCGTCTTCAGGTTCACGAGGTAGAGGTCTCTACCACGCACGAAGGCGACACGTTCAGCATCGGGGCTGAACTTGGCGAACATCTGATACCCGAGACCTCGATCGGATAGTGGCGTGAGCGTTTCGGTCTCAAAATTGAAGACGTAGTAGAATCCTTTGCTTCGCTCCCTCCAAACCCACTCGGTATCAGTAAAAATCAGGACGTGACGTCCGTCATCACTGAAGGAGTAGCTTTCGATATCGATGAGGCGTTCCACGTCCTTGGCCCACAACCGCTCGCCTCTAAGGAGAACTTTCTTCTTTTCAGTTTCAAGGTTGTAGGCGATGAGATCGGTAGGTCCTTCGTTTTCATGACGAACGATGTATCTCAGTACCGGACCGCTTTCGGACCAGGTCCCTGCGTTGAACGATTGACCTGAAAAGGTACCGTTCAGATGGATGTCTTCAAGACTCAACCTGGGTGGCCAATAACCCGATTTTGGTTCCTGGTCCTGAGCATACAGGTTCGGGGCGCACAGCGTAACCGCACAGGCCATCGACATCGCGGCGATGATCAAGCGTTGGAAATGTGTTCGCGCAGTCATGAGACACTCAGATGGTGTTAGCCATTCCGACGGTGGGTGAAGGAGTAGATCCACACACGCGTGAACAGACCCCTTCCTGACCCGAAAACTACTCCTTCGGGCGCGTAATTTCTGGTTTGAAGCTGTGAAAAATGAATGCTGGCCCGGAAACCCGATTCCAGATGGGTTTTATTCGAAGCACCGCAGCGTTTCCCACACGTGGAATCACCAACTGCTTTCCTGCTGGTCTATTCAGCGATGGGAGCATAGATTATCAGAATGACCCACCAAATGACACCCGGAAAAGACCCCACAGCCCGGTCGGAAGACCCTGCCCGGTCGGAAGTCCCTGCCCGGTCTGAAGACCCTGCTCAGTCTGAAGTCCCTGCCCGGTCTGAAGACCCTGCTCAGTCTGACGACGGTCTGCCGGTCAGCACTGTCGCCACGATCCACCTGGACAGACTTCGCACCAATGTGCAAGCCATCCGAGCCCGCATACCTGGCCTCGAAATGATGGGCGTGGTAAAAGCTGACGCATATGGCCATGGGAGCGTGGCGGTATCAAGAACCATTGCAGATATGGGAATTGAATCCCTCGGTGTGGCCACCGTGGCGGAGGGGATTCATCTTCGCATGGCCGGACTGTCGCTACCGATTACCGTCTTCGCGCCTCCCCTGGCAGACAGAATCAAGCACTATGATGAATTCGATCTCGACATCATCGTAGACAGCGACTCCAGTTTGTCGATTCTTGAAAAGTCGGGAATCCGTGCCAAGTGCCACCTCAAGGTCGATACGGGGATGAGTCGCCTGGGACAGACGCCAGCAGATTCAAAAGATTTGCTTCATCGCATCGAAGCCGGCTCACGACTTTCCCTCGACTCTGTGTGGACTCATTTTGCGAGGGCAGATGAGCCGGATGAGGAGTTCACCTCGTTTCAGTTACGTCTATTCGAGGATTTTGTCGATTCTCTCGGCGGCGCTCCCGCGCCGTTACACGTCGCGGCGAGCGCCGCCGTATTCGCGCACCCGAACTCCATCGATCCGGCCCGCTACTCCATGGCAAGGATCGGGATAGCACTCTATGGTCTGCTGGATCTTCCGGGGCAGCCGCCACCAGAGGGTCTGCAACCAATTATGGAATTTACGTCCCGGGTAAGCGCCATCAAGCGTGTCAAGGCGGGTACACCCGTCTCCTACGGTGCTCGTTGGCGAGCACCGTCCGATACGTATATAGCCACCATATCCGCCGGCTATGCAGACGGTGTTCAGCGCAACCTCGTGAACCGTGGTTCGGTCCGAATTGGAAAGGCTCAATATCCCATTCGTGGTACCGTTTGCATGGACATGTTCATGGTCGACATTGGAGACAACGAAGGACAGATAGAGGTCGGAGATGCGGTCACAGTGTTCGGGTCTGATGCGCCTACTGCGTTCGATATCGCTCGTCAAGCAGAAACAATCACTTACGTTGTCTCCTGCGCGGTGTCGCCCCGAGTGCGCCGGTGTTATTTGGACTCCTGACACCCTTCTTTAAGAATCCTTTCGTGAAGTCAGGCCGATGTCTTATATTTGCGTCCCTTTTGGGGGTACCCTAAAAACACCCCCTCGGCTCTCATCAATGCACCATATACGCAGTTGCCATGGCAAGTACGTTTGATCCGTCCCAGTTGCACATTCTCCTCGTCGATGACGAAGAGGACGTCGTAGAAGTTGTTTCCCATTTCCTCGAGCAGGAAGGCTTCAATGTCCATAAAGCCTACTCTGGAAATGACGCGCTGGAAAAAGCCACTCCAGACATCGATCTCATCGTTCTGGACATCATGCTTCCCGAAATGGATGGTTACGAAATCTGTCGCCGACTGCGCGGCCGAGTAGAGACGGAAACGATTCCGATCGTCTTCCTTTCTGCCAAGGGTGAAGAAGACGATCAGGTAAAAGGCCTCATGCTTGGTGCTGATGCTTATCTGACAAAACCTGTCTCTCCGCAAATCATCGTCGCGCACGTGAAAGCAGTACTTCGCCGCAGCGGTATTGAAGAAAGCAGAACGCTCCAGGTACATAATCTCACGATTTATGAGGATGAGTATCGGGCATCGCTCGACAGTAAAGACCTTGGCCTGACCTTGACTGAGTTTGAACTCGTCAGATATCTGGTTCGCCATCCCCGCAAAGCGTTTACTCGCCAGCAGCTTCTCGAGACCATCTGGAAGGATGCTATGATGGTGACCGAGCGCACTGTGGATGCCCACATCAAAAACCTTCGTGAAAAACTGGGTTCATTTGCCCAGCATATTCAGACGGTTCGCGGTGTCGGTTATCGATTTGTTGAAGAAGGAGCTCCTGAAGGCGAAGCTGAAGCACAGGCCTGATCCCCTTTTCCGGAGGACGGTATGATTTCTCGCTTCGTCGAGCGCATATTTCCTGCTCGCGCGTCTACGCAGACCTGGATGATCCTCACGATGCTTCTCGTCGTCGGGATAGCGGTAGCCGCGGTTGGCCTGTATATCACATTTGTTTTGAAGAGCGAAGTCCAGATCGCTTATCAGCAGATGATGTTTCAGCAGGCATCGCGGGTCGTTTCGGTTCTCGAATCCGAAGAAGATCCTTCCAATCATCGTGAGCGCATGGCCACGATGGCTCGCTTCGGTGATCTTCGCATTACAGTCGTCGACTCGGGCAATGTCCTCGACATGGACGCCCAGCGGGAAATCGAGGATGAGACACTGTTCGATCAACCTGAAATGCAGTTTTCAGGAGATGTCGAGGTGATTTATGCCGAACGGGAAGAAAACGGCAAGTACTACTACTTCACCGCCCTTCGTCGCCAGTCTTCGGACCTCATCGTCCGGGTAGGCCAGTCTAAGCCCTTGCTGTTCCGGTTGATTTCCAAACTTCAGTACACATTGATCGTGGCCATGGTAATGGCCCTCCTCCTAGCGGTATTCGGTAGCTGGATTGCCGCACAACGCATTACTGAACCACTGCAAACGATCAGGAATTCGGCCCGGAGCATCAGTGAAGGCAGACTGGATGAGGAAATTCTTGTCAACTCCCGCGCTGCGGAATTCCAGGAGTTGGGAAAGAGTCTGAACATGATGTCGGACACGTTCAAGGAAAAGATCGAGGAGCTCCAAAAGATGGCGCATCTTCAGAACGAGTTCATTGGTAATGTCTCGCATGAAGTGCGCAATCCGATATTTGCCGTAGGTGGCTATCTAGAAGCTCTGGCATCGACGAGTCTGTCCGCGGAAAAGAGGAAGTTTTATGCCGAAAAGGGACTTTCGAATCTCGAGCGGTTAAACAACCTCTTCAGCGATCTCATCGAGATTGCCCGCCTTGAATACCGAGAGGACCTCATCAAACCCAAGGTGTTTGAGTTGAGTGAGCTGCTGGACGACGTATATGATCTTGTGCATGCCAAAGCTGAAGAAAAAGGCATTGAGCTGATTGTCGAGAATCCTCAGGTTTTTGTTCGGGCAGACCGCTCACGCATTCGACAGGTTCTCATCAATCTGACAGACAATGCCGTCGCCTACTCGGACGAAGGAACCGTCAGATGTCGATACCGACGACATCTTGAGAAAGTGAGGATCGAAGTCGTGGATACCGGGAAGGGAATTCCGGAGAAACATCTTGAGCGCATTTTTGAAAGATTCCACCGCGTCGATCCAGACCGTTCTCGTAAAAGCGGCGGTACCGGATTGGGATTGAGCATTGTAAAACAGATTCTGGCTGCCCACGGTGAAAACATCCATGTTGAGAGCACCATGGGCAGAGGGACCCGATTCTGGTTTGAATTGCCCTTTGAAGAGTCGATACCTAATGAGTCCCTGACGTGATTTCAGGTCCTGAAATCGGCTAACGGGGGTCATGAAGACCGTTTAACACCGTTAATTTTGCTTCAAAGTTTCATGATGAGAATGCATGGGCGATCAAACATTTTTGTATCCTCCTGCGTACGAGAGCCTGAACGTGAGACAGTGGATTGATATATGGCCAAAGCATCAAAATCTAAACGTAAGCCAACCGCAACCGGCGATGGCGCCAGCACAGAGATCGATCTCACCACAAGTGAGAACGGACTGCCCATGCTTGATGGAGATTTTGATGTACATCCTGTAGGCCCTTCTGATTTCAAACCAGAGACCCTTCTCGGAGTCTACCGGACGATGTTGTCCTCACGTCGACTCGACGAGAAAATGCTCACGCTTCTCAAGCAGGGAAAGGGCTTTTTCCACATTGGCTGTGCAGGACATGAAGCAGCTCAGGCGGCCATCGGTCTGTCAAGCCGCGTGGGAGAAGACTGGTTCAGCATGTACTACCGCGACATGATGATGTATCTCATGCTCGGTGGAACGATCGAAGAAGTGATGCTTCACCATATGGCGAAGGATGCCGACCCCAATTCGGGTGGCCGCCAGATGTCTGAGCATTTCGGCAACCGGGACCGCAATATCCTGACCATTTCTTCTTCAGTCGGTGCTCAGTTTCTGCCCGCTGTCGGGACGGCAATGGCTCTTCAGAGAGACGGCAAAGACGCGTATGTCTACTGCTCCTGTGGAGACGGCGCCACATCCCAGGGCGATTTTCATGAAGCGCTCAATTGGGCGGCCCGTTCAAAGGCACCTGTTCTGTTTGTTGTGCAGGACAACGGGTATGCGATATCCGTTCCTGTAAAAGATCAAACCGCCGGGGGCTCAGCCTTCAAGTTGGCACGCGGATATGAAGGCCTCGCTCGTATCAAAGTAGACGGAACTGATTTTTTCCAGACCTACTCCGCAGCCAAGGCTTCTATTGAACATATCAGGGAAGGAAAAGGACCTGTCTGCCTTGTGGCCGACCTGGTCAGACTCCTTCCCCATTCGTCTTCGGACAACCACGCAAAATACCGGTCACCGGAAGAACTCGAGGCGGACCGTCGCGAAGATCCCATCCTTCAGTTGGAAAAACGCCTGATCGAAGCTGAAATCCTGACAGAGGAAGCAGCCGAGCAAATGCGCGCCGAAGTACAGACTGAAGTTGACGATGCAGCCGTATGGGCTGACCAGCAGGCCGATCCCGATCCCGAATCTGCATTGAAGCACGTTCTTTTCGAAGGCGACCTCGGATTGGAATTCGAATCCAGCGAGCCTTCCGGAGAACCCATCGTTGTCGTTGACGCGATCAACCATGCGCTTCAGGAAGAGATGGAGCGTAATGAACGTGTGATCGTGTACGGAGAAGACGTAGCTGGTGGAAAAGGAGGAGTTTTTACTGCCACAAGAGAATTGACAGATCGTTTTGGTCCGGACAGGTGCTTCAATTCCCCTCTGGCTGAAGCTTCCATCATCGGCACGGCGGTTGGGTTTGCGTCAGCAGGATTCAAACCGGTTGTCGAAATCCAGTTTGGCGACTATATCTGGCCGGCCATGCAGGCCCTGAGAAATCAGGTAGCCTCGTACAGATACCGTTCAAACGGAGACTGGGGATGTCCGATGGTCATCCGTGTGCCGGTCGGTGGATACATCCACGGAGGATTGTGCCACTCTCAGAATATCGAGTCTATTTTTGCCCATATGCCAGGATTCCAGGTCGCCATGCCGTCTACGGCAGCCGATGCGAAAGGTCTGCTCAAAGCGGCTATTCGAATGGAAGATCCTGTTCTGTTCATGGAGCACAAAGCGCTCTATCGTTCAGCGGCTGCGAGAAGCCCCGAACCAGACGAAAATTATCTCCTCCCATTCGGAAAGGCACGCATAGTCAGGGAAGGCACAGATCTAACGATCGTGACCTACGGGATGATGGTACACAAAGCGGCCAACGTTGCCAGACAGCTTGAAAAAGAAGGCGTAACGGTTGAAATCATTGACCTGAGGACTCTTCTCCCGCTGGACATGGACACCGTGCTCGAATCAGTCCACAAGACCAACAGGGCTCTCGTTCTCTACGAAGACCACGAATTTGTAGGATACGGAGCGGAATTGGCAGCTCAGATCGCTGATAAAGCATTCACGGTTCTGGACGCTCCCGTCAAACGACTCGCAGGTAAATTCGCCCAGATCGCGTTCGCCGATCCTCTCGAGCGAGCTCTTCTGCCTCAGGACGAAGACATCCTGGATGCAATCCGCGGTGTCGTTCAGTACTGACAAGCGAAGTCATTAGTCGGTCTTCAGCGCCTTGTCGAGGTCCGCAATCAGGTCTTCCACATCTTCAATTCCGACGGATAGTCGGATGAGGGAGTCATGCAGGCCCGCAGCCCTTCTCTCTTCTGCTGGAATGGAAGCGTGCGTCATGGTGGCGGGATGATTCATCAGGCTTTCAACCCCACCAAGACTTTCGGCCAAAGTGAAAACAGATGTTGATGTCATCACCTTGTTGGCAGCCTCCATGCTTTCGTCTTCGAGCATAAAGGAAACCATTCCTCCGTACCCGCTCATCTGTTTGTTGGCCAGCTCGTGTCCCGAGAATCCCGGTAGACCCGGATAATACACCGTGGCTACCCGCGGGTGGGAATCGAGGTATTCGGCGATCGCCTGCGCATTTTCACAATGGCGCTGTACGCGCACCTGTAGGGTTTTCGTTCCCCGGAGTGTGAGGAAACAGTCCATCGGACCCGGGACCGCACCGGCGCTCTTTACCAGAAAACGAAGCTTTTCATTCCAGTCATCGCTGTTGGTGCAAACGGCACCTCCAATCACATCCGAGTGTCCACCAATGTATTTGGTCGTCGAATGAACCACGAGGTCGGCTCCGAGCTCAAGAGGTCGCTGAAGTATGGGGGTAGCAAACGTGTTGTCGACGGCAACCGCGGCTCCTTTTTCGTGTGCCAGATTGCAGAGCGCTTGAATATCAACAAGCTGCACAAGCGGATTTGTTGGGGTTTCGACCCAGAGTAGCTTCGTCTTTTCGGTGAATGCTCCTTCAACGTTTGACGGGTCCGACATGTCTACAAAATCGGAGGTGACGCCGAAGGGACCGAATACCTCACGAAAAAGCCGATACGTGCCTCCGTACAGATCACTTGAGGCGATGATATGGTCTCCCGGCCTCAAACAACGGACGATGGCATCGGTGGCCGCTACGCCAGACGAAAAACAGATTCCGTGCTTCGCAGACTCAAGACCAGCCAAATTGCCTTCGAGCGCTGTCCTCGTGGGATTGGATACCCTGCCGTACTCGTAGCCCTTGTGTTCGCCCGGAGCAGACTGGGCATAGGTCGACGTCTGATAGACGGGTGTCATGACTGCACCGGTCTGCGGATCTGGCTGCTGGCCTGCATGCACTGAACGCGTGCCCATACCCATATTCTTGATCTGGTCTTGCTTCATGTATCGGGGTGGAATCGAGGGTTGTGCGTGAAATGGTGGAAAAAAGTGGGCCCGGGCTGCGATGCAGCCCGGGCCCAAAGTCTCTTCAACAATCAGAGTCCGTTTTGAACACCGCTGGTGTGTCCTGACCGAATCCTATTGTCCGAGAAAGATCTCTGCGCCACAGTCTAGTTGTCTTCGTATCCGGCGCACGCAGCGACGCTCTGAGCCTTGTCAGTAGCATTTGTCTGTGCGTATGACTGATAGAGGGCACGGCAGACATCCATGACATCTTCTCCATTCGTCTCGAAAAGATCTTTGGCGACCTCGAGAGGAGCAATCGCCGCTTCGAAGAATGCACGTCGCTCTTCAACCTTGGCGTCAATGGCGGCTTCGCGTTCTGTGATTTCATCGCGTGAAAGGTCACTTCTGTCTTCGCGAAGCTTGTCATCGAGTTCAGCAATCGCAGTGTTTACATCAACAGCCTGGTTGATGTAGGCGGCACCGATGTTGTAGTGCGCGCTCGAGTATTCAGGATCGATACCCACGGCGGCTTCAAGCTGTTCGATGGCACCGTCATAGTCACCCGTCTGAACGAGGAGTGATCCGAAATTGTACCTGAACAGCTGATTGTCGGGCTCCCGTTCTACGGCCGCACGATATCTGTCAAGGGCTTTGTCAATCTGACCAGAAAGCTGATATGCGTTCAGCAGTTCCGTCTGGATGTCAACGTTCTCAGGAAAATTTGAGCTTGCCGTTTCCAGAAGCGAAACCGAGTCATCGAGACGATCTGATGTTTGATACAGCCCGGAAAGCAGGCGGTACGTTTCAGGGTCGTTGTCGCCCGTTTCAAGAGCTTTTTCGAACGGTGAGATGGCGCTTTCGGGCATTTTCGCATTCATCCATGCAAACGCCTGGTTTACGTAGGCACCCGAAGAATCCGGCTGAATGACTGATGCTTCCTCGAAGTATCGTGCTGCAACGACAAATTCGCTGTCGTCATTCCGGCCTCTGTTGAATGCCTGAATGCCTCGCTGGAATTCGTTGTGGAACGCGATACGCATCTGGTTGTCGACTGCTTCTCCATAGGTTACCGCGTCAATGCTGCGGGCCGAAGTAAAAGCGTCGATCATATCATTGACAATGGCAATGTGGGCAGCCTGATCGACTGTCGCTGTTGCCTGCGCTGCGAGCACACGACCCTTCAGTTCGTATGCTTCTGCATTTTGAGGATCTTTTTCGAGTGCCGTCTCCAGATTCTGGAGGGCACGATCATAGTCCTGATTTCGGAGATCCAGTTTGGCTCCTTCTACGTTCGGATCACTTGAGCAGCCGTCAGCTCCGATGAGAAGGAAGGCTCCGAATAAAATGCTCAGAATAATGGGAAATCGCTTCATGACTACCATGTTTGGTATCGAATGATGGTCTTTGTGAGTGCTCCTTCCTGGTCCAAATTGTGTGGGTCAGACCATGAAAGACCGTTTCTTTGGGGAGTAACGGCCCAACGGAGGCTTCAAAGCCCTGTAAAACTGCTGTCGCGCGTTTTTTCGGGTCATTGAAGGTAATATTACCCTTGAGTTCATACAAGGTTTAATCAAGAGTTCTTAGTCTGGACATCAGCAGACCTTCGAGGTTGCTCTTCTGCCGGCAAATAAGTGTTTCAATAATCCGCAGACCATCTTGGCAGGCACTTCATTTCCCAAATTCTCAAGCGTCAAGACACTGCTCAACGGCCTCTTCGACTACGCGGGTCTGTTTCCTCCAGCCTCGCTCTCGCTCGAAGACGCGATGTCCGAGTATCTCGACCATCGCCAGCACCCGGATGCATGGATGCTTGGTCCGTTCGTGATTCCGATTGGCATGCTGGAAGCGATTGTGCAGATGAAGACGCAATTGTCATCCGAATCTCCCGTTCCTCTGATCGTGCTGCCCCGCGTTGCCAAATCGTGGACCGAGTTCGCGGATTCGCTGAACACTGATTTTGTCGCGTGCAGTGACTTCCTTGATCAAGCAGAAGGGACTGCGACCATCGAAGGATTCGAATTTCGAATTCCGGAGGACGCTCTCATTTCTGCGGGAGAGACTACACGCAATTTGAGCCGAATCTCTCAACTGTTCGAAGCATCATCATTCGCGTCTTACCCTGCTTTTGCAGAGATCCAACGCACGTCTTCATTCCGAGAAATTCTTCCTGTCTATTTTCTTGGACTCGCCGCTGCTGGTCCTCGTCTATACGGTAAGATCAGATGCGGAGGAATGAAGGACAGTGATTTTCCATCGACCTCGGAATTGGCCTCGTTTATTCATACAGCCGTTCGTGTCGGTCATCCATTCAAAGCCACCGCCGGCCTTCATCATCCTCTTCGTCACTACAACGAAGGCCAGCAGGTCATGATGCATGGCTTTATGAACGTCTTTTTCGCCGTAACACTCTCTCGTGTGCACAATCTGGAGCCCGAACAGATTCAGCCTATTCTTGACGAGGAATCTCCGAACAAATTTGTATTTACAGATGCCGGAATTGAGTGGGGAAAGCTGAAAGCGTCGACAACGGATTTTATCCGGGACCGCCGATCCATGGCACTCTCAATCGGAAGCTGCAGTTTTTCGGAACCCAGAGAAGACCTCATGGATCTGGGGTGGCTGTCGTCATCTGGTCCAACCACGTAGCCGGGCTTCAAAAAATGTCGGATATCAACATGCCAAATCACCTTCAATCATTCATCGACATTCCTGCTGGCAGCGATTTCCCGCTGGAGAATCTCCCTTACGGAGTGTTTGTACCGAGTGGAAGCAAACGGGGGCGCCCCGGAACGATTGTTGGCGATACTATCATCGACCTCTGTGTGCTGGAAGCCGAAGGTGTGCTCACCACCAATGTCTTCGGCGGAGACTCGCTGAACCCCTTCATGGCCGCCGGGCGCGAGACGTGGACGTCAGTACGAAAAGCTCTTCAAGATCTGTTGAGCGCTGAGAATCCTACGCTGCGCGACAACGAGAGTGTTCGTTCAAATGCCATGCATGCGGCAGCGTCCGTCCGAATGAAGCTTCCTGCGCGAATTGGAGACTATACCGATTTCTATTCTTCGCGAGAGCACGCGACCAACGTCGGGTCCATGTTCCGCGACCCTGATAACGCGCTGATGCCCAACTGGCTGCATCTTCCGGTCGGCTATCACGGACGAGCCAGCTCGATAGTTGTCTCCGGAACCGACGTCAGAAGGCCCAACGGTCAGACGAAGCCAGCGGATGGACCTCCGGTGTACGGACCCTCGAGACTCCTCGACTTTGAGCTGGAGATGGGTTTCTTCACCGGCCCGAAAACGAAACTTGGACAGAGCATATCGATCAATAATGCGGCTGACCACATTTTCGGACTTGTGCTCGTAAACGACTGGAGTGCACGCGACATACAAAAATGGGAATACGTACCCCTCGGACCGTTCCTGGGAAAAAACTTCGCGACATCCATTTCGCCATGGATCGTAACGCTGGATGCCCTTGAACCATTCAGATGTGCAGGTCCGGCGCAAAAGCCGCAACCCCTTCCCTACCTCCAGTCAAACGCAGACTGGGCGTACGACATTGGACTTGAGGTGGGTATCAAATCTGCGGAAGCAAAAGATGATCACATCGTCTGCCGGTCCAATTTTAAATACATGTACTGGAATATCTGCCAGCAACTCGCGCATCATACCGTCGGCGGATGCAATACGAAGCCAGGTGATCTGATGGCATCCGGCACGATTTCCGGGCCGGAGAAAGGCAGCTTCGGTTCGATGTTGGAAATCTCGTGGCGGGGCGAAAACCCGGTGCAGATGCCCGATGGGTCCCAGCGCAAGTTCATCAATGACGGGGATACGGTTATAATGCGGGGTGCTGCCGAAAAAGACGGCCTGCGTATTGGGTTTGGCGAAGTAAAAGGGTCCATTCTACCCACAAGGTAGTCCTGCACCCGGTTACCGATGCCTCATTTGCGGCCCTTGAGCCAGGCGTCCTCCCCCATCTGCCATATTTACAGAAGGTCAGACGAGTTGACGGACATCGGCGGCCAGGCTGACGAAATGTCGCCGACAATCTTTCCGGCCCATGTGTTGGCCCTGTAATATTGACATCAAGACTCTGACGATTGGTCACAAACAGCCTTCTGGCACACCTGTTGCCTGTTTTGGTGCAGAATGTATATCCAAACGATCTTCGCCCGATGGCGGATCGGCTGAATAATTAACTGCACAAACCTTCATCAGAGGTGCTTACAATGACCAAGCTTGTTCGCTTTTCCCCAGGCCATAACCTTTCAGGAATGCAGCGGGACTTCGACACGATTTTCTCCAACCTCTTTCCCACGTTCGGGACAGACAATGATCAGAGTGAACCAGTCGCCTGGAATCCTCGAATCGACGTTGTCGAGACCAAAGATGCCTTCGAACTTGCCATAGATGTGCCAGGCGTCGACAAGGACGCCATAAACATCAATCTGCACGAGGGAGTGCTTTCCGTTTCCGGAGAACGCGAAGCCCGGACTGTAGGCGATGATGACAACGTTGTTCGCATGGAAAGGCGCAGCGGCTCTTTCTACCGTTCCTTCACGGTCCCGTCAAAAATCGATGACAAGAAAATTGAAGCCCATCACGAAAACGGTGTTCTGATCGTGCGAATTCCGAAGCTTGAAGAGTCAAAGCCTCGCAAGATCAACATCAAGTGAGTGGGTCAACACAAACTCAAGCCCTCGAGACAGATAACCAGGCTGCCTGACGGACCGGCCGGTTGTTGAAAAGGAAGACGCAATTTCGAGGCACGGGGGCGGGCGCAGCGGGCGCCCGCCCCCTTTTTCATGCATCCAGATTTCTGACGGGCATGCGAAGCATCATGGTCATGCCTTCCCCTGCTGTGCTCGATGCAGTGAGGGTTCCACCGTGTGCTTCGGCTATAGCTCTCGATATGGCCAGCCCGAGTCCGGTTCCTTTTGGACGGGAGCTGTCCTTAGATCTCGTCCTCGAATCCACACCCCGGTAATAGCGGTCGAACAAACGCGCAAGATCCTCTTCGCTCACTCCTTCTCCGTTGTCTTCTATGCTCACCACAAGGCTTCCGTCTTCCATGGAAGCTCTGACGTCGATGTACCCGCCCGATGCGGTATGCCGGATGCTGTTTGAAATCAGATTGTTCATCAGTCTCAACAGTCGGGTTCCATCTGCTTCGAATACCGGAACTTCAGGAGATACTTTCGAACGAAGACTGAGCCCGGCCTCGCGGGCGGCAACACTCTGGCCCGAGATCGCGTCGAATATCAACTCGGCGGGTAGTACCGGTTCCTTTTTCAGTCGAGGACGCTCACTCTCCAGGACACCCAGCTCGAACAAATCGCCGACAAGCTGCCCCAGATACACAGTTTGTCGCTCGGCCGACACCAGAGAATTCTGAGCATCCACTTCCCGCCCTTCCCCTCTGAAGCGAAGCGACTCTTCTATGTGCGCGCGGATGGCAGAGAGCGGAGTCCTCAAATCGTGACCCACATTGGTGATCAATTCTCGCCGGACCCTGTCCGATTCGCGAAGAACCCATATGCTCTGCTCTACCTGTTCGGTCATATCGTTTATCGCGCCCGCCAGGGAGGCAAATTCGTCATGACCGACAACCTCGAGTCGTTCGTCATACGCTCCCTGACCAATGCGTTGCACCCGGCCCGCCATCTGACGCAGTGGACGGACCAGCCACCAGGTAAAAAATGCGCCCAGGAGCAGCGCGACGAGAATGGACAAACCGGCGATTATCCTGATTGAACGTCGGAAAGCCGCTTTCGAATCTGAAAGCTCCAGGGCCATGGAATTCCGAATCGGTTGAACCAGCACAACGCCCACCGGAAATCCGGTCTCATCGAAGAGCGGAGCGGCCGCGAATCCACCGGGAGCGAAATCATCTGTGTAATCGACGTAAACATCGTCGAGAACGTTATCGCTGCTAAGAAACGCGGGAACTACTGCAACCGAATCGACAACTCCCAGGAGCCCCCCAAACGCGTCAGTTGCCGGCAAGAAGGGTACCGAAGACCTGCCAGACAAATCCAGAAGCACAATGGGGTCAGGAAATCGATAGGTGAGGTCCAGCTGGAGTTCATCGGAAAAGCCGTTCAACTCGATTCCAAAATCGGTGGCTCTTCTCTCGATTTCTTCCCCTACCGCATCCAGGCGCGCGGCTATCGCGACGGTAGCGAGCGATCGTTGCGCGTCGCTGGCATACCATATGGCAAAACCCGCAGCAAGGACTGCCGTCGCAATCTGCACGGCAATCATGACAGCAGCCACTCTCCAAAAAACCGTTCCGCGCATTTTTGTCGTCACGGCATCAGAAATTTGTATCCAACTCCCCAGACAGTTTTGATCAGAGAAGGATTTGTTGGGTCTTCCTCTATTTTTGACCTCAGACGTTGAACGTGAGAATCAACGGTTCGATCATAACCTTCATACTGAATGTCCCACACCTTGTCGAGCAATTGCATCCTTGAAAAGGGCCGTTCCGGTTGCTTTGCCAAAAAGAAAAGCAGGTCGAATTCAAGAACCGTCAACACGATCTCCTCTTCTCCCTTGAAGACCTGCCTGCGCAAGGGGTCGATCTTCATGTCACCAACGAGTAGCGGCTGGTCAGCTTCCTGCTCCGTGTGCGCACTTTCTTCTGTCAATCGGAGTCTGCGAAGGGCACTTCGAACCCGCGCAACCAGTTCGCTCAAACTGAACGGTTTTGTGACGTAATCGTCGGCTCCAACTTCGAGTCCAACAACCCGATCCATCTCCTCCGATCGAGCAGTGAGCATCAGGATGTACAGGAGGGGATGTTTGGCACGAAGGCGGCGACACACCTCAAGCCCATCTATCTCAGGAAGCATCACGTCAAGAAGAACGAGATCCGGGACCTTTTCAGAAACCTGATCCAACGCCTGTTGCCCGGTTTCGGCCTCTCGGACGGCATATCCTGACTCGGATAGCCGGGTGGAGACGAGTTGCAGCAACTCGACATCATCTTCCACTATCAATATGTCCGGTTGAACAGTCATGATTCTCGTGTTTGTATGGCCGAATATAATCTGATTTATTGATGATGGGCAGTGAAAATCAAGATTCCATACTTTCGTGACAACTCCAGATCGAGGTCAGGGTATACTCTTGTGGCGCGAATCCGTCAGCGCAGTCACACTAACCAAACCAGAACGACCCGCCGAAAACCGATACTGAGTCAATGTTCAAAATTCGATACATGGCCGCGAGCCTGTTGTTGTTGACCGCCTTTTCGGGAACGGTTGTGGCGCAGAACCGGGACCATCAAGACCTGTTCAGGACTTGGATGGAAGGTCAGCGAAGCTCCTTTGCGGGATTAGCTTCGTTCAGAATGCACGCTGATGTCCGGCACGTGGTATCAACGCGATCAGGAGAGCGAGTTGCCGAGATGGGGTTTGACTTTTCACGTGGAGATGATGAATCCCGGCCTGGACGTGAAATGACGTTTTTCACGCTGGACGGTGACACATTGGATGTCAGTGAACGACGCCGAGTCGAGCGGAGTCTGTCTTCCTTGATGACACCTGAAATCGGCCCTCTTCTGACAGGTTTTCACCTGCCTGTTCAGTTGTTGTCGCGCGTTCGGCCGGTAGCTGAACCGATGGAGGTGGAAATTGACGGTATTCGACTCGTCCGCTACGAATTAAGAATTGCCCCGCCAAACCGAGATCAATCGGGAGGTGGACGACCCGGTGGTGGACGGCCAGGCGGAGGCCAACCGGGTGTCAGACCTCCTCAGGGTCCTCCCATTGGAGGAGGACGACGCCCCCCATTTGGTGCTCCCCCCCCGAGAGGACAAAGGCCGGGCGAGAATGGTTTTGAGGCGCCGGAGCAGAGGGTGACAATCTGGATCGATGCCGAATCGGCAACCCTCGTGAGGTCGCAGCTTCAGATCAGAATGCCGGGCGACAGAGCGCTGGTGTCGGAGTCGGTATATGCACGGATGGGGGGAATCGACCTTCCGATCTCTCGAGTAGTTTCTGGATCGTTTCCCATGCAACGCAGGCTCAGAACAGTAACCGTTGCTCTCCAACATGAGACGACCTTTTCAGGATTTGAAATCGCCACGAAATAGTGCCTGTGGGCTCTGGGTATCGATTTTGGATGTGACTGCGGCGGAACCAATGTGCGATTGAGGCACATAAAGGAGGCCATGATCGAAGATCTCTCATATCCTGAATTTTGTGATCTGCTTTCGGAGAGGCTGGCAGGCAATCTGCCCGGGCAGTCCGCCCAATTCCAGATGGCACCTCTGTCGCGTCGCCAACCGGGTCGATCTTCTGTTGAAGCAAAATCCTGTCGGGAAGCGGCCGTTCTGGCGCTGTTTTACCCATGCTCGAAGGGCCGCCCCAAGATGCTGCTGACGGAACGACCTCATGCCATGAACCAGCATGCCGGTCAGGTTGCCTTTCCAGGAGGACGTCGCGAAGAAGGTGAAAGCCTCGAAGAAACAGCCCTTCGGGAAACGGAGGAGGAAGTGTTGATCGAAAGGACCGCGGTAGATTTATGTGGTACTCTTACGCCCCTTTATATCCCGCCTTCAAATTTTTGTGTGTACCCGTATGTCGGATTTATCGATTTCAGACCTGACATGACTGTAGAGACAGAAGAAGTTGCCCATATGTTCGGCGTACGAGGAGCGGACCTGATAAACGCCGATATGCGTGCTGTCGAATTGCGAACCATATCTGGTGTCGAAAGAGAAGTCCCTCACTTCACATTCAACGGAAAGTTTGTCTGGGGCGCCACCGCCATGATGATTGCCGAATTGGCCGCTGTAATCGATCCCGAACTGATGAATCTGCAGTCACCGACGAGCGAACAGCAGAGCTGACACGAGGAGGCCCGATCCTTTCTTCAGGGAGCGTTGAATCAGTCGACACCTAGCTGCGCCATGGCATCGCGCACCATGGCTTCGGCACGCTCTTCAGTTTCAGCTTCGGAGTACACTCTGAGCACCGGCTCAGTGCCTGATGGTCGTATGAGCAGCCATCCATTCGAAGTCTGATGCTTGAAACCGTCAAGTGACTCGAGCCGATCCACCTGCGTCCCGGCAATCTGCTTCAATCCTCCTTTCTCTCTGAGAAGAATCAGAATCGCGTCTTTGCGCTCCTCATGCGTGTGAACATCGATTCGGTAGAACGCGTGTCCACCGTACGTTTCAAACAGATCTGCCACCAGTGATGACAGCGTACGTCCACGTTTGGCCATCATTTCCAGAATCAGCAGCCCGATATAGATGCCGTCCCGCTCAGGAATATGTCCCTTGACGGCCATTCCTCCCGATTCTTCTCCGCCAACGAGCACGTCTCCTTCAAGAATTTCCCCGCCTATATATTTGAATCCGATCGCCGTCGTAATGACTTTCAGACCCAGTTTTTCGCCCATCTTGTCCAGCATGTCGGTGGTTGAAAAGGTCTTGACTATGCTGCCGGTGAGCCCCTTGTCATTGTGCAGGTAGTCGACCAGAAGAGCCAGCAACCTGTGGGAATCGACGAAATCGCCATGCTCATCCGTCATTCCTATCCGGTCGGCATCTCCATCATTCGCAATCGCCGCATCACACCCTTCGGATGTAATCATGTCACGAAGTTCGTTCAGGTTTCGCTCGATGGGTTCGGGAGGTGTCCCTTCAAATCCAGGGTCAATCCTGTTTCGATGCTCAATGACCAGTTTCTGCCCGAGAATCTCTGTCAGAATTCCCTGCCCGGCTCCAAACATGGCATCGTGGACAACTTTGATACCGGCGTCCTGAATGGATTCCACGTCAATCAGAGAACGGACATGATCCACATACATCTTCCGGAGGGGCTTCTCTTCGATCATTCCCATCTGCACCAGATCATCGAAGTCGCGGAATGAAATATCCTGCAGGGGTTCAATGCGTGATTCCACATCTGCGATCATGTCAGGAAGAGCGGGACCACCGAAATGGCCTTTGATCTTGAATCCGTTGTACTCGGGAGGATTATGTGACGCAGTGATCACGATACCAGCCTGATGTCCGAACTCTTTTGCCGCCCAGGATACGGCGGGGGTGGGGGCATGGATATCAGAGATCGCGACTTTCACGCCCATTGATGCAAATACACAGGCAGCTCTTTTCGTGAAATCCCGGCCCCGGAATCGTGTATCGTAACCGATAACCACGCTTGAGTCCTTGCCGTACGTGTCCAGCACCCATTCGGCGGTTGCACGCGTGACTCTCTCCAGATTGTCCATGGTGAATCCATCGCCGATAACGGCACGCCATCCGTCGGTGCCAAAACGAATGATTGATCGAGTGTGAGTCATCTAATCTTTTCTGTTGATGTGTTACGAATCAATTATCGTGAAGCGAGCGGGGCGTTGATCGGCTTTCAATCAACTCCGTGGCGCTTCGAAGCGCGCCATCTGTTACTTCTGATCCACTGATGAGCGCCGCTATCTCTTCGCGGCGTGCTATTTCCGAAAGCCTCGTCATGGCAATGCTCGTCTGGCCACTTTCCACTCGTTTGGCTACCCTGAAATGAGAGTTCCCCGCGGAGGCAACCTGCGGCAGGTGCGTAATGGCAATAATCTGATGATAGCTGCCGAGTGAAACCATACAATCTCCGACTCTCTGGGCGATTTGGCCGGAAATTCCTGTGTCAATCTCATCGAAAATCAGGATGGGTAACCGGTCACTTTTGGCGAGGATGGATTTAAGTGCGAGCATGATGCGGGACACTTCACCGCCAGAAGCTACTTTGGCCAGAGGCAGAGGCTCCACTCCGGGATTCGTAGAGATGAAAAATGTACCCGAGTCGATGCCGTCAGCTCCGCATTGATAGCTCACATCTCCATTGCGTACCCATCCTTTAGCATTCTCGATTCTCGAAAGCCGAACTTCAAATCTGCTGGACGGCATTCCCAGCGAGTCCAGCTCGGATACGATAGCCGTTTCGATTGCCGCCGCAATAGAATGGCGTTTATGCGACAGGCGAAGCGCCACCTCTGAAAGTCGGGTTGATTCCTGATCGAATTCCTGATTGAGACGCTCGAGCGTGCCCTCGAAATCATCCGCCAGGTCGAATCGTTCGTCGATCTCCTGACGATGAGCCAATACTGAGGCGATCGTTCCTCCATATTTTCTCTTCAACCGGTCAAAATCGATGAGCCGGGTTCTGATTTCTTCGAGGCGATCAGGATTGAATTCAATACGGGAATTGTAGTCCTGAAGCCAGGACGCGGCCTCAGAGACTGATATCTGCGCGGATGATATTTCAGAGGCGACTGACTCGAAAGACTCGTCGATTCGGGCCATGTCTTGCAAATCATTCCTGGCTCTGACGAGCAGGTCAGATATGGCAGTCTCGGAATTAAATAGCAATTCGAACAGTTCGGAGGTCGCCTGGAAGAGCTTTTCGGCGTTTTCCAGAATCCGCCGTTCAGCTTCCAGATCTTCTTCCTCTCCAGTCTGTGGAGCGATGAGGTCAATTTCTTCAATCTGAAACGCAAGCAATTCGCGTTCTTGCTTGATGTCTCTTTCTCGCGAGAGAATCTCATCGCGTCGTCTCGATACGTCGGAGACCGATTCATACCGCTCTCTGCATGTGCGGACCAGCGCATCCAATCCTCCGAATCCATCAACCAGAGATATATGAGTTTCCGCTCGGAGCAGCGATTGATGGTCGTGCTGACCGTGTAGATCGACCAACTGTGAGGCCACCCGTTTCAACAGGGCTACCGTTGCCGGCGTGTCATTGATGAATGCCCTGCTGTGAGAGTCACTGACCTCGCGCCGAAGAATCAGGCTTGGATTGGAGTCAATTTGATTGTCTTCGAGCAAGTGGGCGAGCTCATCATCAACACCCACGTCAAATTCTCCTTCAACAACGGCTTTTCGGCTCCCTGCCTTCACGGTCTCGGTTGAAGCCCTGTCCCCAAGAATGAGTTTGAGCGCTCCGACAACAATGGATTTCCCCGCGCCCGTTTCTCCCGTGACAATGTTGAGGCCAGAGGTAAACTCAACTTCCAGCTCGTCTATCAGAGCGAAATCACGGATGTAAAGACGTTGAAGCACTCGGTCAGGATTTTTGCCGGATCAGTTACGACCGTGACATTGTTTGTATTTCTTTCCACTACCGCAAGGACATGGGTCATTTCGACCCACTTTGTCGTCGGCCGTAACCGGAGCAGCTTTCGCAGTTGGGTCCTTGCCGACAGCCTCGTTTTTACCGCCGGCTGAAACGCCGAATGAAGATGGTGCGCTGGCGTGTGTCGAACGTGCCTTGCTCGGATCAAGTCGCCTCGGCGTACTTCGTCTCGCCGGTGGAGCGTCGCTCTGACGGTCCACAAGCGGGCCGCTCCTGAATACAAACGACACCACTTCTTCGTTGATATTTTCGATCATCGCGGCAAACAACTTGAACGCTTCCATCTTGTATTCCACAAGCGGGTCGCGCTGCCCGTAAGCTCGAAGTCCAATACCTTCTTTGACTTCGTCCAGGTTTCGAAGATGTTCGGTCCAGAGATTGTCGATGAATGAAAGCGACGTAACTCGTTCCAGCGCATCGTTTGCTTCTTGTCCTTCGGACTCGACGGCATCTTCGATACGAACGACGGCCCGCATGATGCGGCGACCATCGGTGAAGTCAATGAATACCTTCTCAGGTTTCTTCTCTGCATCGCCTTCCTGAATCTGTTGCATGCTTTTCAGGAACGGACGCGCAAGCGCTTCGCGCTTGCGCTCATACATCTGCATTGCAGCGTCGAAGACCTTGTCGGTCACTCCGTCATCACCCAGACGATGGAAGGTCTCGTGATCCATATTTAAATCGAGAGCCAGGAGGCGGAGCAGGTCTTCCCTCAGCTCGTCAATGTTTCCATCCCCGTGATGCTCAATGACCAGACGTTCTACAATCTGGAATACCTGATCTTCAATGTCCCCGGCCAGGCGCTCTCCCTTGAGGGCGTGGCTTCGACGATCATAGATCACGGCCCTTTGAGCATTGAGCACATCATCGTACTCGAGCTGGCGCTTTCTGATGGCGTAGTTGTTCTGCTCGACCTTGGTCTGTGCGCGCTCGATACTCTTGTTTACCCAAGGATGAGTAATGACCGAGCCTTCCTCAAGGTTGAGTCTGTCCATCACCTTCGCGACCCGATCTGACTGAAAAAGTCTCATCAGGTTGTCGTCCAGAGAAACATAAAACTGACTTTCCCCGGGATCGCCCTGTCGCCCACTTCGGCCACGAAGCTGAAGGTCAATACGTCGACTTTCGTGACGTTCCGTACCAATAATAGCCAGACCACCCGCTTCAACAACTCCCGCGCCCAGTTTGATATCGGTACCACGACCAGCCATGTTGGTCGCGATGGTGACCGCGCCCGTTTGACCCGCTTCGGCGACAATCAACGCTTCCGATTTTTGTGCATCACGCTTGGCGTTGAGCACATTGTGCTTGATTCCAGCTCTCTGGAGCATCCGTGAATACGTTTCAGACGCATCTACACTTGTGGTACCTACGAGTACAGGCTGACCTTTCTCGTTATACTCCCTGATTTTGTCGATGACGGCACTGATCTTCTCGCGCCTTGTGCGGAACACGAGATCGTCCAGATCCTGTCTCGCAATAGGTCTGTTCGTAGGCACGACAACGACTTCCATTTCGTAGATCTTGAAGAACTCTTCAGCTTCCGTCTCGGCCGTACCGGTCATACCAGCCAGTTTGTGGTACATGCGGAAGTAATTCTGGAGCGTGATCGTTGCATACGTCTGCGTTGCAGCCTGAATCTTAACACCTTCCTTCGCTTCAATCGCCTGGTGCAATCCGTCAGAATAGCGACGACCGGCAAGCACACGTCCGGTGTGCTCATCAACGATCATAATTTTGTCTTCCTGAACGATGTATTCGGTGTCTTTTTCGAACAGGATATATGCTTTCAGAAGCTGCTCGATGGCATGCAATCTCGCAGCGGATGCCGAATATTCGGTATAGATTCCGCGCTTCTTCTCAGCCGTTTCGTTTACGAGAACGCGCTGATCGTTCTCGAGCTTGTTGGCACGTTTTTCATCGGTAAGGGTCGCATCTGCATTCAGGCTTTCCTCGATCTCTGCCTGTTTGACTTCTTCTTCCTTCTCCAGATTGACCAGCTGTTCGCCCAGGTCAGGCATGATGAAAAGACTTTCGTCTTTGCCTGCCGACCGACCGATATACTGCCTTCCCTGCTCACTCATTTCGATGGAACGCTGCTTCTCGTCGTAGGCAAAATGTAGATCGGCATCTACCAGAGGCATGTTCTTGGCATTATCCTGAAGGTAGAGATACTCCGTCTTCTGCCTCAGCTGTTCAACACCCTGTTCCTGGAGCAGTTTTCGGAGTTTCTTATTCCGGGGATATCCGCGATGGGCCCGGAGCAGCGATAGTCCAGCTTCGGTTTCCAGTTCGCTTACCTTGCGGTTTTCTCCCGCTTCCAGTGCGACATCGCGCTCCTTCAGTAATTTTTCTGCGTCAGCAACGAAGCTGGCAACCAGTTTTTGCTGTGAGTAGACCAGTTTCTCTACCGATCCTTTGAACTCTTCAAATTGACTTTCATCTGACTGGGGTACGGGCCCCGAAATAATCAGCGGGGTCCGGGCTTCATCGATCAGTACCGAGTCAACCTCATCCACGATGGAAAAGTGATGTCCTCGCTGCTGCAGATGTTCTGGGTCGTTCACAAAAGAATTGTCACGTAGATAGTCGAATCCAAACTCATTGTTGGTTCCATACGTGATATCGGCCAGATATGCCTCTTTCCGACCACCCGTGTGAGGGTCATGTTTGTCAATGACATCGACTCGGAGGCCCAGGAAATCATAAACTGGGCCCATCCATTCAGAGTCACGCTGCGCCAGATAAGGGTTCACCGTAATCAGGTGGACGCCTTTACCAGCAAGGGCATTCAAATATACCGGAGCGATGGCGACGAGGGTCTTGCCCTCTCCCGTTTTCATCTCCGAAATATTACCCCGGTGAATTGCGACGCCACCAAGCATCTGGACGTCGTAAGGCACCATATCCCACTTGACAGTCTGACCACCCGCTTCCCACTCGCGACCCACCATTCGGCGACACGCATCTTTGGCTACGGCAAAAGCTTCCGGAAGAATTTCTTCGAGAACATCTTCAAGCGTCACGTACCACTCTTTCTCGAGATCATCCAGTTCGTCATACAGGTCCTGGCGCTCGGATGCACTCATGCTGTGCTCCTCACCATCCTCTGCCGCCATCATCCGCTCTTTGAGCTGCCTCTGGATGTCTTTGCGATCATTTTCGATGTCCTGGAGGGCTTCCTGGATCAGGCCTTTGAACTCGGCCGTCTTAGCCTGAAGCTGCTCGTCCGTCAATGACCGGAGCTTCTCATATTCGACATTGATTTCATCGACGACGGGCCACAGCTTCTTCAGCGAGCGTTCCTGACTGTCACCAAAAACCTTCTTCAGTACGTTGAGCATATTGGATCTACACGTTGGATCGCAGTTTTATGCGATGCATCACGGGTTTATTCTGGATTCAATTCTGATCTATTCTGATCTGATCTAATCTGAATTCTGACACTTCTGACACTTCTATTCTCGTCATCCTGACAGACGAAGGAAAAGAATCCCTGTCGACTGGCAGAAATGTCCGGAATTCCTGTCACAACGACAGAAATCGAAGCTATCCTTGATAAATCAAAAAGCGGGCCGGAAACCTTAAATATACACCGCGCCTCACACGCTTCCTCGGACCACATCGTTCCCGCGATTCGCAGTATTCAAGCTGCGTTCGCAATTTGTCGAGCCTGATGAAGGGCAAGAAGAAAGGGCGCGTTGGGTATGAACCCCGAAAGCCGTGGTATTAAGGTCGTGGGAGAACCCGGAATCGGGAGAACCCGGACCAACGAGTGATGTAGAAGCGCTCGGACCATCATCTTTCTCAGAATCCGATCAACACCAAGTGGCCGCTTCATTCCCGCACAAAACAGCCTTTTTCCTCCTGTTGGGAATTGTGTATGTGGGCACGGCTACCGCCCAGATTGAAAACTCTGGATTTCCCGTCCTTCAGATGGAGTCGTCTGCGCGCGCCGCGGCGTTGTCCGGTTCAACCACGGCGTTGAGCGAAGCTGAAGCAGGCGTCCTGTTTGTCAATCCCGCACTACTCGTTCCCGAAGTTGACGGTCGCCTCGAGTTTTCCTATTTGAATCACGTCTCGGATATCAACGCGGGTTGGATCGCTTACGGAAAGGATCTGGATTCGCTGGGAACGTTCGCCGCGGGAATCCGCTATCTCTCTTTCGGCAGTTTCGATGAACGAAATGAGCTGGGAGAAAAGACGGGGACATTTTCTGCGTCAGACATCGCGTTGTCAATCGGAGCATCGCGACCGTGGAGGGAACGCATTCGGTACGGAGCTGCTTTCGAAATTATGCGCTCCTCCCTTGCATCGGAGGCGGCTTCAGCGATTGGCATCGAAGCCGGGGCGGTTTTCGTTGACGAAGAGCGGCGCCAGTCATTTGGCGTTTCGATCCACCATCTCGGCCTGGTTCTGTCGTCCATAGGTAACCGCTCGGATGAATTGCCTGCGGATCTTCGGATCGGCTTCACCAAAAAATTGGCCCATCTCCCGCTTTTATTTTCTGTTACTGGCTACCGGCTTCACAAACTGGACGGTGGACCGGAAGACGCAGGAGGCCTGTCCCGGCTTCTGTATCATCTGCGTCTCGCGGGTGAATTCCAGTTCAGCCAGGCATTCAATCTCCGCTTTGGATATGATCATCGGCGCCATGACGAACTGCGTGTAAAAAGTCGTCTCGACCTGGCCGGATTCAGTATGGGTTTGGGCATCGTCATATCCAGGATCGGATTTGACTACGCCTACAATTCGTGGTCCTCACTCGGTGGCCTGCACCGCTTTACGATCACAAGCAGTCTCTAGATCGGCGATCGATCTTTGCGTAGCTCATCACGGATTTCGCGAAGTAATGTCACAACTTCTGAGGATTCAGATGGAGCCTGTGCGGCGGCAGGCACAGCTGAATTTTCATTGGCCAGGAAGAGGTCTTTCTGTTTCAGTACACGATCCCTGAATCCTTCCACGTCCACAATTCCGTGCAGTTTGACCAGTGCCCCCTGGCTCGTTGATCCGGCCGTTTCGACAGAGAGCGCATGAATGCCGAAGTATCGCATCACCGGACCCTGGATGAGTCCGAGGTCGGTAATCTTGTCAAGAGGAATTGTCTTCTCCACCCGGACCAAGATTCCTTTCTTCACGATGAGAGATTGAGTGGTCAGCTCACAGGCCATGCGATCCAGATATCGGCCCGTGACATACATGCCCAGAATCCACCAGAAGAGCAGAAGTGGTATGCCCGCCACGGTGATGAATAGTATCAGGCTCCCGCTCAGGAGCCAGTACTTTCGAACGGCAGGATTAAACTCGGCCGATTCCAGAAGAGTTGGCGTATCGATACTCATGTCCAGCTTCAGGTTGGGTTGTCGATTTGTCCCTGTTGACGAAAATAGATCATGGTTGTGTCAAGAGTGCCATGACGCATCCGCTGACGCACGTCTTCGACACTCATTCCGTCACCCAGCCATAATAGAGCGGCGGTATGAGTCAGGCTGTGGGGGGTTATCCCCTTTCTCTTGATCCCGGCCTTTTCGAGATGATGGTTTATACGACTCCGCACACTTCGTGTATTCAATCGTTGGCCATCGGAGCGGTGTCCGTGGGAGACAAAAAGAGGGTCTTCCGGGCGAATGCGCCCACGCGTATCCAGATACAAACGAAGGGCATCCATCACCGGAGGATCGATGGGGACCTGTTGATCTTTGACTGTGTGACCCTTTCCCTGGATGCGCAGATACCAGCCCATCAGAGTCTGTTCCAGGTCCTGGAGATTGGATCGAATAATTTCGATTTCGCTCAGACCGGCAAACAACATGGTGTAAATAATGGCCCGATCCCGCTTCTCGATCTCGTTTGATTTGGCCAGGGAGTCGACGAGCTTTCGAACATCGTCTCCAGTGAGGAAGTCCCGTGAGTGGGTGCTCGGGCGCCGGTTACCCTTGACAGCCCGGGCTGGATTCACTTCCATGAGACCGGTATCAACCATGAACTGGCAAAGGCGCCGCACGGCGGTCAGATAGGTTGAGACGGAAACCTGATGTAGACCCTTCTCTTCCATCAAATAGGTCTTGTAGGCCTCGATATCCGAGGTTCGAAATCTGCAGGAGGCTGCGCCTCTCACGAACCACCGTTCGAACTCGTTCAGGGAGCGGCGATAGGTACCTACCGTCTCTCTGCTTTTGTCCTTCAGATAGTTGCCCAAAAAGTCCTGAATCAGTCCAGACAATCGCTGGACGGAAACATCAATTCCTGGGTCGTTTGAAACGTGCTCTGGGGCGGTCGCCATGGAGGGTGGGGTGTGCTGACGGCAGGTCCGGTTTACAAAAGGTCATTTCCAAGCCAGAAATACAGTTTTTGCAATAACGGGTTTAGCTAAAGGAAGGATATCCACAGCTAAATGTCAATAACGGACATTAAAATGATGCCAATATTCAGCACTTCCCCTGCGTTGCTTTCCTGCACGCGAATCGAGCCGCGGTTTCTACTGAGATGCTGAGAGACTGAGATGCTGAACTCCCCACTCAGAGTACAGTCCTGATCAGACTTCGCCGTGAGGGCCGAAAGACTCAAGTACTTCGGTGTAGCGACGCAGAAACGATGATGCCATGGCCCCATCGATGATGCGGTGATCGTAGGACAGGGATACATACATCATGCTGCGGATCGCAATTGTGTCTCCGATGAGCGGATCCTCCATGACGACCGCTTTCTTCTTGATTGCTCCCGTTGCCAGAATGCCGACCTGAGGCTGATTGATGATGGGCGTTCCCATAATCGAACCGAGTGAACCGACATTTGTGACCGTAAACGTCCCACCGGACAGCTCATCTGGCTGAAGTTGTTTGCTTCGGGCCCTATTTGCGAGATCCGCAGCGGAGTGTGCCATGCCGATCACATTTTTCTGACCCGCATGACGAATGACCGGAGCCACGAGGCCGGTGTCCCCTATCGCCACGGCGATATTGACATGGTAGTCCTTGCGAACGTGGATCTCCTTACCCTGAACAGAGGAGTTCATCACAGGATGATCCTTGAGAGCCTCAACCGCGGCAAACACGAAAAAGGGCGTGTAGGTCAGCTTGATTCCTTCCCGTGCCTGGAACGCCGCCTTGTTCGCTTCCCGAAGTCTAACCAGATTGGTCACATCAACTTCAGCAAACGAGGTAACATGTGCCGAGGTCGACTTGGAACGGACCATGTGTTCGGCAATGATCTGCCGCATTCGATCCATTTGAACAATTTCTGTTCGTCCTGACTCTCCGGCCACCGTGGGTGTAGGCTCGAATGAGGCCTGAGGCCTGGAGGCCGGTGCGGCGCTCGGCATCGCCGGCGAAGCGGCTGCTGCCGCACCTCGGTTCTGCAAATACGCCATCACGTCTGCCTTGGTGACCCGGGATTCTCTTCCGGAACCGGATATGACAGACAATTCTTGAATCGAGAGCCCTTCTTTTTCAGCGATGGATCGCACCAACGGTGAAAAGAACTCTCCCGCGGGACCCGTGCGCGGAATCGGGGCGCCATCACCGCTCGGCACGGGGACGGAAACGGCCGGGGCAGCAGGAGCTGCGACCTGTTGCTGGACTGCTGCGGGAACTGCGGCCGCTACCGGCGCCGAGGCGGTCGAAGCAACGCCACCAGATGAAGCGATGACAGCTATTCGCGTTCCCACATCAACCGTTTCGCCTTCGGGCACCAGGATCTCCTGTACGATGCCTGCTGCAGGCGATGGAACTTCTGTATCCACCTTGTCAGTCGCGATCTCCAGAAGCGTCTCATCCAATTCAATTTCGTCTCCCGGTTGCTTGCTCCAGACAAGGACCGTTCCCTCCATGATGCTTTCGCCCATTTTGGGCATCAGCACGTCAACGCCTTCGCCTGAGGAAGCAGGGGCGGCTTCGGGGGCCGGTGCAGACTCTTCGACCGCAACGGGTACGTCAGCTTCGACAACCGGTAAGGCTGCGGGCGCTGGCTCAGAAACGACGGAATCAGAAACGACGGCATCTGACACTTCAGTTTCGATTACGGCGATAACCGTTCCCACATCAACCGTCGCACCCTCCTCGACCTTGACTTCTGTGAGAACACCGGCCGCCGGTGAAGGCACCTCGGTATCCACTTTGTCCGTTCCAATCTCGAGAAGGGTTTCATCGAGCTCGACCGTATCGCCGGGCTTTTTTACCCATTCGATGACGGTGCCTTCTGTGATGCTCTCGCCCATCTTGGGCATCGAAACTTCAACTTTGGCCATGAGAATGCGATTCGGTTTTTGTTTACGGATGCGTCCCCGAGGGGAGCCCATCCGGATAGCGGAAGATTAATTCCGCTCGCGAACGAAAGTCTGATACGCTTCGGGGCCGATCTGTTTCAATCAGAACCAGATCGGCCCCAGAACGCACTTTTCTGTATCAGGTCAGGCAATCAGCGGAGCGATAACCAGGGCCACAACCGCGATAAGCTTGATCAGGATATTGAGCGAAGGACCTGAGGTATCCTTGAAAGGATCGCCAACAGTATCGCCGACGACGGCTGCTTTGTGGGCTTCGGATCCTTTGCCATACTCCTTGCCATCGATCGTAATTCCGCCTTCGATCATCTTCTTCGCGTTGTCCCAGGCTCCACCAGCATTGGACTGGAAAATGGCGAAGAGCACTCCCGACACGGTTACGCCGGCAAGCAAACCACCCAACATATTTTTGTCGATGAACCCTATAACAACCGGCACCAGGATGGCGAGAAGTCCGGGAAGAACCATCTCGCGGATGGCTGCATCAGTAGAGATCTCAACACATCGTTTCGAGTCAGGTTTAGCCGTGCCTTCCCTCAGTCCAGGAATCTCAGCGAACTGACGACCAACTTCTTTGATCATATCCGCAGCGGCACGACCGACGGCACCCATCGCCATCGCAGAGAAAACGTACGGCAGCATCGCTCCGAGAAGAAGACCAGCGAGAATCTTGGGATTTGCAACGTCGATGTTCTCGACACCCGCCTGCTGCATGAACGCTGCAAACAAACCGAGAGCTGTGAGCGCTGCAGAACCGATCGCAAATCCTTTGCCGATCGCTGCCGTCGTGTTTCCAACAGCGTCGAGCTTGTCAGTGCGTTCGCGCACTTCGGCGGGAAGTTCAGCCATTTCCGCAATTCCACCGGCGTTGTCTGCAATCGGACCGTAGGCGTCTACTGCCAACTGAATTCCGGTAACTGACAGCATTCCGACGGCAGCGATCGCGATACCATAAAGACCCGCGAAAGTAAACGCTCCAATAATGGCCAGCGCCAGAACGACAGCAGGAATACCTGTAGAAAACATACCGACTCCGAGTCCGGCGATAATATTCGTTGCAGATCCCGTGACAGACTGATTCGCGATTCCCGTAACAGGCTTCTTGTCCGTGGCTGTGTAATACTCTGTGACCAGACCAATGACGGTTCCGGCGGCCAGACCGATTACGACGGCGAAAAAGACGCCCATCGCCGAATACTCCATATCGCCCACTGACCAGCTTTCAGGCAACATGATAGTTATGATGAAATACGACAGAACCGCCATCAGACCTGCGGCGCCAAATTCGCCGATGTTCAAGGCATGCTGCGGATTGCCACCTTCTTTGGTTTTGACAAAGAATGAACCTGCTATCGAGACAACGATTCCGACTCCGGCAAGAACCAGAGGAAGGATGATCGGGCTCAACTCACCTACGGCACTCGAAGCCATCGCCGGAACAGACAGAAAGGCGGTACCCAGAACCATGGTTCCGATAATCGATCCGACATAGCTTTCGAACAGATCAGCGCCCATTCCTGCAACATCACCCACGTTGTCACCAACATTATCGGCGATTGTTGCCGGGTTGCGCGGGTCATCTTCCGGGATGCCTTCGTAGACTTTACCGGCGAGATCAGCACCTACGTCAGCCGCCTTGGTATAGATACCACCACCGACACGGGCAAAAAGAGCAATCGATGACGCACCCAGTGAAAAGCCAGAGATCACTCCAACTATTTTGGTGACGTCCCACACTGTCATGCTGTCGTACGCGACAAACAGGCTTCCGAGTCCGAGGACCCCGAGACCAACCACGCTGAGACCCATGACGAGACCCCCTGAAAACGCGACGTTCAGAGCCGGAGCAAGTCCGGTACGGGCAGCCTGGGTGGTTCGAACATTCGCCTTGGTGGCAACAGTCATTCCTACGAAACCGGCGAGCGCACTACAGAAAGCTCCGACGACAAACGAAACTGCGATCATCCAGGAGGACTCGGGCTGACTTGCGTTGGCAAACGCCAGCAACGCTCCCACCACGAGCACGAAAATGACCAGGACTCTGTATTCCTGACGCAAAAAAGCACGCGCACCTTCGGCGATCGCCTGGGCAAGCTCTTCCATGAGCTCGGTGCCCACGTCCTGTTTGGCGACCCACTTCGCACGGGTGTAGGCGTATAAAAGCGCCAAAATACCCGTTACAGGGACCAGATAAGTCAAAGTTGCAATATCCATGGGGATGGAAATCCTCCGAATTTAGAAGAGCCGTCGGCTCCGAGGTGGAGATGAGAAAATCAATCCGCAAAAATACCGTTCTGGAGGGTATTTAGACACCGATTAACCAATTATTCGAGGGGACTTTTCATTGCGCACCCATTTAAATCGGAAGCGCTTCCGATTCGGCAGCATTCCGCGCTTTAATGGGGCTTGAGATGGATCAATCCTCGGGATGTCCCAACCCACACCGAACCATCCCTCCCGATCGCGATGTCAAAAACGGTGCGTTCGTCGAATACTCCGTCCGCATTGAGCCGGCTCCACCTGCCATCGCCGAAAAACCAGACACTTCCTTCGCCTGAATCCTCTTCCGAAACCGCCCATATCTTCCCTTCTGCGTCCTCGGCCACCGGCCTGAGATCTTCAGCAACAGAATGCCACTCGAACGTAGCACCTCGCATCGCCGCGGCACCCCTTGTCCTGCTTCCGAACCATATCTGACCATTTGCGGCTTCGAGAATGGATCCGAAGTTCACGTCGGGAAAGAGCACTTCAACTGAATCCTCTTTCATCTTCACCAGGCCTCTTCGACACGCGAACCATTTCACGCCACTGCGATCTTCCCACGCAGAATGAACAACCTGATGAGAGAGCCCGTTCGCCTGACTGTAGACGGTCCATTCATCGTGGTCATAATACCCTCCTCCTCCGTTGGCGCCGAACCAGACGGTTGAGTCCGTTTTTGCGGCCAGATCAAAGATGATGCGAGGCTGCAGCCAATCGAGGTCCGTGATTGTGGCCCACGCTTCTGACGCATAAACAGAATCAGAATCGGATGTTTACTCACTAAAAGCAGCGTATGGGTGGATAGTATTCATTCGGGGCAAATCCACGCTGCGAATTAAACGTCAACATGGAAGAGTGTATCAAAGACTTTATTAGATTGCCTGAGTTTCCCTTCCACCCCTGCCCGGTCGGGGGAATGAGCCAACCCCCACTTCTTTCCAATTACTTATGTCCCTCCCACCCAACGATGGAATTGTCCGTGTAGGTCGAGAAACCAAAGGTCGACGCGGCAAGGGAGTGACCATCATAACCGGTCTTCCCGGAAGCACGGATGCCGTGAAACAGATCGCAAAACAGCTCAAGGCCCAGTGTGGAGTCGGCGGCACGGTCAAAGGACGGATCGTTGAGATTCAGGGGGATCAGCGTGATCGCCTCGTGAAAATCCTTTCTGAAAAAGGATACACTGTAAAGAAGAGCGGCGGTTGAGGTTGCGAAGTGCAGCCCATCCTTTCGGTCCACGTTCAGGGCCCGGGGGGGAACTCAGTTGTTGAATCGATTCATCGTCGTCACGATGCCGTCGGTTACGAATGCGAGAGCAGCATCGCGCGCTCGTTCGATAACCGGACCCACCAGGTCGCGCTCCTCATCTGAAAACTGATCAAGAACGTAGTCTGCTTGCTGGCCGCGACCGAAGTCACTGCCGATTCCAATTCTCATCCGTGGAAACGCGTTCGAATCCAGCCAGTCGATGATATCGTCGAGGCCATTGTGACCACCAGTACCACCCTTCTCCCGGATGCGCAATTTTCCCGGCGGAAGATGGATGTCATCAACGATTACCAGAATATCGGCCGGATCAAGGCGGTTTTTGCGGAGCAGTTCTTCCACCGCCAGGCCACTTCTATTCATGAATGTCTGCGGCATGGCCAGACCGAGCGGTCGACCTCTGAATCGGGTCCATGCAAGAATGGATTGCCCTTTCTGCTTGAAGTCAGCACCCGTCTTTTCAGCGATGGCATCGATGACTTCGAAACCCACGTTGTGCCGGGTCCCTTCATATTTGAGCCCGGGATTGCCGAGACCCACTATGATTCGCTTTGGAGAAGCCATGGGACGCTTGCTGAAAAAAGAGAACATCGTTAAGAAATGAGAACGCGCGTATAAACTAAACAAACCGGGGCCCTGAATGGGCCCCGGCCTGTCCTACTCTCAAATAGAAAGGAAAGGGCGACTTACTCGGAAGCCGCGTCTTTTGCAGGTGCTCCGTCGGCAGCTGCTCCTTCTTCTCCTTCGGCTCCTTCTTCTCCCTCTTCTCCTTCGAGTCCTTCTTCGTCTTCTTCTTCTTCGATCTCGATGATCGCGCGAGGACGACGGATTGAAACGAGTGTTGAGTCAGACGGGGCCTTGATTTCAACACCTTCGACCGTCAAATCCCTTACGAGGATTGACTCTCCGATCGTAAGGTCGGTTACGTCTACGGCGATGTAATCAGGCAGATCTTTCGGGAAGCACTCAATGGCGATCTTGTGGACAAATTCCTGCTGAACGCCGCCTTCCCGGGTTCCTAGGGCAATTCCATTGAAGTGGATCGGAATTCTCATCCTGACCAGTTCTCCCGGATGGAGCACATAGAAGTCTGCGTGGATCGGTTTGTCCGAAACCGGGTGAAAATCGACCGTTTTCAGAATGCAATCGAACGTCTTGCCATCAAGAATGACATTGACGCGATGAAACTGGTCGGTGTAGACCAAACTGCGAAGGCTGAGTTCTGGAACCTGAAAAGAGCGTGGCTCTTCGCCGTGTCCGTACAGCACGCAGGGAACTTCGTCTTCCTGGCGAGCCACTCTGGCCGCCGTTTTACCGGCTACCCTTGCTTTGGCTTCGAGCGTGATGACATCCATGACTGTAATACCGTTATCTATTGGTTGCTTTAATCTGATTAGGACACGAACAGGCTCGAGATCGACTCGTCCGTGTATATGCGGCGTATAGCGTCCGCAAAAATTTCTGATACACTGACGACTTGAATCTTGTCCAGGGTCCGTGTAAGGGGTATGGTATCTGTAACGATCAAGTTGGAGATGGCCGAATCTTCAATTCGATCATAAGCCGGACCCGAAAGGATGGCGTGGGTACCCGCGGCGATGATTTCCAGGGCTCCCGCTTCGCGCAGTGCATTCGCAGCATTGGTCAGCGTGCCTGCCGTATCGATCATGTCATCGATGAGCACGACATTTTTACCTTCAACCTCCCCGATGATGTGCATGACCTCAGCCACATTCTGGGTCGGTCGTCGTTTGTCGATGATGGCGAGTCCTGCGTCAAGCTTCTTGGCGTAGGAACGAGCCATTTTCACGCTGCCAACGTCGGGCGCTACGACTACAAGATTGTCCAGATTGTTATTTCGAACCTGTTCGATGAAAACCGCCGATCCATAAAGGTGATCAACCGGCACATCGAAAAAGCCCTGAATCTGAGATGCGTGAAGATCCATCGTGAGTACGCGATCGACTCCTGCCGTGGTAAGCATATTGGCCATCATCTTGGCCGCAATAGACACACGTGGCTGATCCTTACGCTCCTGCCGGGCGTACCCGAAATACGGAATGACGGCTGTGATGCGGCCGGAAGACGCCCGTTTGGCCGCGTCTATCATCAGAAACAATTCGAGCCAGTTATCACCGGTTGGGTGCGTGCTCTGGATCAGAAACACATCACAACCGCGAATGGACTCTTCGTAATGGACATAGATCTCTCCGTCGGAGAAATTCTTGATCTCCACTTTGCCCAGTTCCTGACCATATGCATGCGCGATGGATCGAGCCAATGCGGGATTGGAACGGCCGGCAAACAGTTTGATCGGTTGTGAATGTGTCATAGTCTGTTGCGGTTCTGAAAACCGTCTCTATCATGTCCTGTCGCTTCATTCGAGCGATCCAGTGGTTGCCCGGGGAGGATTCGAACCTCCACCGACGGCTCCAAAGGCCGCTGTCCTGCCATTAGACGACCGGGCACGGTGTTTCGCGATCGGCTCCGTGGAGCGCGATTCGCCTGACACTTCGACGAAACAAGAGCCGAATCAAATCGGGTTCTATCGCAAAAGTGTACAGACCTGAAAAAATAAGAATTCGACTCAGCCTTATCAATGCAAACGGGTCCTGTGATCAATCACCGCACAAAATTCACGTCACGACCATATTGCCGCATGATCTCAGCGACGCGTTCTATCGGAATCGCTTCCACCGTGCCCCGATGTCCCTCTACCGTTGTCGCTTTAAATAAAGCATTGTAGATGGCTTCTTCCCCAGCTTCTACCGCAGCCTGGAAAAGAGGCGATAACGCGTTGTTTTCCAATCCATTGGATGGGGTGTGATTTCGCTTGCGTCTGACAGAGTCATGTGTCGAAAAAGCTACTGCGTAGTCTCCACTACCGTTTGTCGCCGGAGACCCCGATCGTCCAATGGACAACATGGCTCTGCTGGCCAGTCTTTTCAGGTTTCTATCCGAAAGCGGTGCATCAGTCGCAATGACAACGATCACAGACCCATCCGCATCGCCGTTATCAAGGGCATTTCGGAGATAGTAGCGATCCAACTCTTTCCCGACCGGGACGCCGTCTATCGTGAGGATTCCGCCGTAATTGGTCTGGACCAGGACACCCAGGGTGAAACCACCAAGACGTTCGGGAAGCACTCTTGAACTGGTGCCAATTCCTCCCTTCCATCCGAACGACTGTGTCCCGGTCCCCGCCCCCACCGTTCCTTCTTCGACCGCGCCATCACTGGCCGTTTCAATGGCTTTGATGATGGTTGCCGCCTTTAAGTGCCTACCGCGGATGTCATTCAGAAAACCGTCATTCGTTTCCCCCACAATCGCATTGACCGATCGGACCGATTCGTTCCCTGCTTGCCCGAGAGTCCAGGAAATGACAGCCTCCATACCCTGAGGTACAGAAAGGGTGTTCGTCAATACAATAGGGGTTTCAATTTCTCCCAGTTCATTGATTTGTGTACTGCCGGCAAACTTGCCATAGCCATTCCCCCGATAAAACCCCGCCGGAACTTTCTCAGCGTAGATATTGCCTCCATGAGGCAGAACGGCTGTGGCTCCCGTTCGAATCGAATCGCCCTTCCAAAAGGTCACATGTCCAACAAGAACGCCGTCAACGTCCGTTATGGCGTTGAGTGGACCCGTTGGCAAAACTCCCGGAGCAATTCCCAGATCCCGCGCTCGGGGGCGGTCATTGCCCGTTTTGCCATCAACCACCACGTGCACGGTGGTCGAAGACGAGTTCTGGACCCTGGCGGACGCATCGATCGGGTTCGTCGAAGCCAGCAACAGTGCAATCAGGAAGAAGGGTGAACCGAAGCCAGAGGGCGATTCAGTTGAGAGAGTGAGAATTTTCATCGGAGCCAGACCGGAAGCGGATCAGAAAAAGAGTGGGGACATTGACGGACGTTCTGAATATAACTGGCGAAACCGTTTCTTCGGTTGCTTCATCTGCAAATCGCTTTCGGTCTCTGAATAATCAAAAACCTGTCCGTGAATCAGAATAGATTGAGTCGACCACCCAAAACTATCGGCATCCTTGGCGGCATGGGTCCCCAGGCCGGTTTTGACCTCGCCACCAAGGTCACTTCCCAGACCGCGGTAGCGCGAGATCAAGATCATATTCCCATCGTGTTATACAGTCAGCCCGATATTCCTGATCGAACAGCGTATCTGGCCGATGCCGAAGCTCCGAATCCAGCTCCGGCCATTGCTCGTGCGTTCATGCATCTGGAGGATTGTGGAGCCGAAGTAGCGGGCCTGGCGTGCAATACGGCACACACACCCCTCATATTCGATGATGTGACCGATATCCTGCAATCAAGGGGATCCCACTTGAACATTCTGCACCTGATAGAAGAAACAGTCAGCGGCATTAAACGAGCGTATCCTGAGGTTGAACGGGTCGGTGTGCTTGGAACCGTGGGGACTCTCTCCTCCCGACTTTATGATCAACGATTGGAAGCAGCTGGATTTGCCGCTATTCAACCCGATCACACGGACGGCTTGACCGAATCGATCTACAACGATGTATACGGAGTCAAAGTCTGCTCTTCGCCCGCGTCAACGGAAGCGCGTGATCATGTCCTGGAAGCCATTGAACAGGTCCGAACCAAAGGCGCGCAGATGGTAATCCTGGGATGTACTGAATTGCCGCTCGCCGTACCTGAAAAAGATATTGGCGGCCTCGCTCTCATCGATCCAGCCGTTATGTTGGCGCGAGCCCTCGTCAACCATGCCGCTCCAGATCGTCTTCGACCCATGAATGTCAGTCCTCAGTACTGATCTGCATCAATGATCGATGCCTCCAACGACTGAATTTCATACGTTGGGGCTGGTCAGTCAATAATCCGTCACCACCTTACCAGACCCAGAATTCATGTCGATTCGAGACATGCTCAGCCCGGCCGTAGAAGACTACCTCAAGGCTATTTTCACGCTTCAAGGTGAATCGAGTGTTAGCACATCCGTGCTGGCTTCGCGACTTCAGGTTTCGTCTGCTTCCGTTACAAAAATGCTCAAGCGCCTGTCCGGTCTTGGCCTGGTTACCTACATGTCCTATAAAGGCGTCCGCCTTTCGGAGGCCGGAGAAAAGATCGCCCTCGAGATTGTTCGTCATCATCGACTCCTGGAAACGTATCTCCGTGAAATCATGGGGTACGACTGGGAGAAGATGCACGAGGAGGCTGAACACCTTGAGCATCATATCTCGGAAGAATTTGAGGATCGATTGGACAAGATGTTGGGATTTCCGACCCATGATCCGCACGGCCATCCGATTCCTTCCCGCGACGGAGTAATGATTACTGTCGCATCCGATCCCCTCCTCGAATGCCCCGACAATACGCCTCTCCTCGTTCGCCGGGTGGCAGATTCCAACACGCGCGTCCTGCAGAAATTGGAAAGCCTGGGGTTGCTTCCCGGAGCGAGCCTTCGGATTTCGTGCAAGAAAAATGATATGATTCAAATCACTCTGGGACAGGACCAATCGGAATTGCATCTGAGCAATGACCTGGCCGCCAACGTGTTTGCTTCCAAAGAGGATGAATAGTTGCCCATGAACCGTCGAGATTCGATCAGGGCAGAAGTCCTGAAACTGTTCAAGAACCACGGAAAGCGGGCGTTTCGACCCAAAGAAGTCGCCAAGAAGCTAGGATACTCTGACAATGAAGATTACCGGACCTGTCGAGAGGTACTCGAAGATCTCGTTGACAATGGGCAACTCGCCAGAGTCAAGGGAAACCAATTCTCGTTCCGCCCGATCTCCTCTTTGATGCAGGGCAAACTGAGCGTGCACCCTGCTGGATATGGGTTTGTTCGGGTCGAAGGACAGGAAGATGACTTTTTTGTCCGCGCCCGACGCATGAACACGGCCCTCGATGGAGACACCGTCCACATTGGCCTTGCGGCCAGAAAACCGGGGGACAAACGCCGCGAAGCCGAGGTTTTGGAGGTTCTCAAACGAGGGCGCACGAAAGCGGTTGGCACTTTTGAGCACTCAGGTTCCTTCGCCGTTGTGATTCCGGACGACAAACGCCTCACGCACGACATTTTCGTTGATCTCGACACGGTCGGTGAAGCTAATGATGGCGACAAAGTCCAGGTTTCGATCGACGCGTTTGAGCATCGGGGAGCTGCTCCGCGAGGGCGCATTTTGAAAATTATCGGCTCTTCGGACGACCCGGCCATCCAGACGATTGCACTGGCGATGAGCATCGGAGTCGATGTCGACTTCGACGAAGAAGTGCTGCATGAGGCCGAGCAAATCCCGGCAGAAATATCCAAAAAAGAAATTGCCCGCCGAGAAGATTTTCGGGATCGACGTGTTTTCACTATCGACCCGGCTGACGCGAAAGATTTCGATGATGCACTTCATCTGGTCAAGCTTGGAAACGGCAGATACGAAGTGGGCATCCACATCGCGGACGTCAGCCATTATGTAGCTCCTGGTTCGGCCATCGATCGGACGGCCCGGGAACGTGCTACGAGCGTGTACCTGGTCGATCAGGTCATTCCAATGCTTCCGGAGCGTCTTTCCAACGAAATCTGCTCACTGAATCCGGGATCAGATCGCCTCGCCTTCTCCTGCGTCGCCGAACTTGACGAAGACGGAAACGTCATCAAATTCAACGTCGTAGAGAGTGTGATTCACTCAGCGCATCGGATGTCATACGAGCAGGCACAGGAAATCCTGTTGGGTCTCAACGATACCCACGCTGCGGCCGAAGACCTCAAGATGTTGAATTCCCTCGCTTCAAAGATGCGCAAGAAACGATTCGAAAACGGATCGATTGATTTCGATCTTCGCGAAGTGCGCGTGGAGTTGGATGAAAAGGGGCGTCCACTCAGAATCGTGCCACGAGAACGACGCGATTCCAACAGACTGATTGAAGAGTTCATGTTGCTGGCAAACCGGCTCATTGCAAAGCGATATGGAGACGAAGCGGCGGCTTTTGTATTCCGGGTTCATGATCCGCCTGACCAGGAAAAAATCACGCGACTCTCCGAATATGTAGCTGTCTTCGGACATGAGCTCCCACACCAGTCCGGGCATGTCACACCCCGTGCGTTGAACACTCTTCTGCGCTCTGTGTCTGGCCGACCAGAGGCAGATGTCATCGAACAGGCGGCACTCAGGAGTATGTCCAGAGCACGTTACGATGTGAACAACAACGGCCATTATGGTCTGGCGGCAGAATTCTACACCCACTTTACCAGCCCGATTCGCCGATATCCGGATCTTGTCGTTCATCGCCTGATCAGAGAAAAGCTTCACGGCCGGACAATGGTCAACAGGGAGACGCTCGATGATCTGATGGTACACTGTTCCGAGCGCGAGGTAGTGGCTACCGAGGCTGAGCGGGAATCAGTTCAATTGAAGAAAGTTGAATACGTGCTGGCACACGTCGGCGAGGAATATGCCGGCGTCATCAAAGGGGTCAGCCGCTTTGGTGTATTCGTCGAGTTGGAAGAATTGCTCGTCGAAGGAATGGTCCATGTCCGGGACATGGAAGATGACTACTTCGAGTACGACGAGGATACGTTCAGCCTGGTCGGATCGCGAACATCAAAGAGGTATCGGCCCGGAGGAATTGTCAGGGTTCTCATTGCGGGAGCAAGTATCGAAAACAGGGAAATCGATTTCGTATTTGTCTGATGCATCTGAATAATCGTCGACGCAGAAATCACATGTTTTGTCATTCAGGGGATATTGGTGGCCAAGAACACTTAAAATTGGTGTCCGTTTAGCCGAAATCACCTGAACAACCCTTATTTAGCCGCCCCTTTCCATGCGTTCTCTTCCAACCTGGAGAACATATCCCCTACTGGCCAAAAACCAGTATCGAATTGCATTCAGGCAGATGCAATCGCAGCAGGGCTGGTTCATGCGAATTGTGCTGGCGTTCATGATGGCCTATTCGGCCTTCATTCTCCTGACGCTGGGCTTCTTCTTCGACCGGTTTTCGATAGAACTGTGGCCCGATGCGACGGCAGTTGACGTGGTCAACAGATCTCTGCTCGCGGGTTTTGTGAGTCTGTTTTTCATTCGATTTCTCTTTCAAAAGACGCCTCGGATGAAAGTGGTCCCGTATCTGCATCTGCCCATAAAGAAAAACGCGCTGGTTTCGTTCTTTCAGTCGGCGTCTCTCCTGTCAATCCATAATTTTTATCCGCTGCTCTTTTTCGTGCCATTCTGGATGCGATATGTCGTGGCAGAAGGCAGCCTTGTGGGTAATTCCATGTGGATCATCTCCATATTTCTGCTTCTGATAGCATCACACTTCGCCAATCTGTTGTTGCGGAGTATTCTCAAGCGTAGAGCGACCCTTTTCTATCTGTGGATGACGCTTTTCATTGCGACGGCGTTCGTGGACGAGACAGCGGGAATCGGACTGCAAAAACGCGCGTCCGAGTATCTGTTCTCAAATATCCTCTCCGGCGAATTTTCCGGCCTGTTTCTGCTGGTAGCGTTCACTCTGTTCATGCTGGCTTCCTCAACGGTGTCTCTACACCGGGCCATTGGCAATTCACACGATGACTCGCATGCCGAGCCTGCGAAAACCCGAAGCTTCGAAGTGCCTTCTGACTGGGGCCTGTTCGGTCAACTGCTGCGCATCGAACTTCTCCTCATGTGGAGAAACAGACGACCGAGGCACTATCTCTTTGTTTCGCTCCTGTTCTCGACCATGTACCTGGTATTCATGCTCGCGTCAGGAACTGCATTCGACGGTATTGCCTTCTCCGCTCTTCTGGGACTGTTCGCCTCTGGCGGCTTTGCGCTCAATTATGGTCAGTTGATGTTCGGGTGGGACTCTTCATACTACCCTGCTCTTGTATCGAGAAACGTTTCGTATTCTGAGCTCATTCGTGCCAAGATTACCGTGCTTCAAATTTCGTGCGGCGTTCTTTTCGTAGGCTCACTGCCTCTATTCATCTGGTTGCGGCCGGATCTGGTGCCTCTGCATTTCTCTTTCATGTTCTACAATGCGGGAGTCACGACCATGTTGATCATGGAGCTGGCTTCACGAAACAGGCAGTTCATCGACATTGGTAAGAGTGGCGGATTTTTTAACTACGAGGGTTTCTCGGCGAAGCACTGGTTGTGGTTCATTCCGACAGCGCTTCCTCCCTTGCTTTTCCTTCAGGTCATGAACGATTCGCCGCGACTCGGATTGGTCGTCCTGGCCAGCATCGGATTTCTGAGTCTACTGTTAACCGGAGGATGGACGCGCTATTTTGCACGCGGCCTCGCATCACGTAAACATTCCATGCTCGAAGGATACAGAACCAGTGCACGTTGAACTGAATCAAATACAGAAACGATACGGCGACAAAATCGCGCTGAACGTTCCGGCGTGGTCGCTTGAACCAGGCGAAGTCCTTGGCCTTGTCGGGAGCAACGGTGCCGGTAAAACCACGTTTTTGCGCATCCTTCTAGATCTTCTCAAGCCCGACGAAGGTCATGTCCGAATGGATGGCAGAGAACTTTCAAAGGACGCTTCCTGGAGGACCCGTACCGGCTCTTTTCTGGATCGCAGCTTTCTGATTGAGTATCTCACCATTCCCGAGTATCTCGAATTCGTAGGGACGACGTTCGGGCTGTCAAAAAGGGAGATAAAGGCCAATTTGCAACCATTTGAGCCATTTCTACCTGTGTCTCGTGTAGATAGAAGCCGACTGATTCGGGATTTGTCTACCGGTAATGCCAAAAAGGTCGGAATCCTCGCAGCGCTGTTTGTACGTCCGGAATTTGTCGTTCTGGATGAGCCGTTCGCCAATCTTGATCCACCGTCACAGATTCAGTTGAAGAACCTGCTGGTTTCAATGGCCGAAAAAGACAATACGACGATGATCATTTCCAGTCATGACCTCGGGCACGTTACAGACGTGTGCAAGCGAATCACGCTGTTGGATCGGGGATCAGTTCAGCGCGATGTCGAGACGTCAGAAAAGACGTTGGCCGATCTGAATGCGTACTTCTCAGGAGAAGCGGTATCCTCCGCCACCTGAAAAAGCCGAAAGCTAACGCCCAGACTCCGACAAAGGGCAAATGTGGCAACGAGCGTCCGTTGCTGAGTCCCGATGAGTAGAGGGTACATCCCAAGTCTTTCGCGGACATTCTCCCAACGATTCTGTGGGTATGGTTCGTTCCTTGCTTTCAGCACCGGAGACCGATTCAGAAACGAGATCGGACAGGCATTCGATGAACAGCGGATGGCAGTTCAAACCAGAAGCCACGTGGTAGTGACCGATACCAGCTTCCTCAGCTACTGAACGCATCCGAACGTCCAGAAGAAATGCTGTGTCAAATTGTTCACTGACGTGATCCACAGGCACAACAACAACGGCCCTCGTTCCGGCTCGGGCCATCTTTCTGATCCGCTCCTGCAGATCGATACTGACCTGATCGCCCCAGGCGCGACTGCGCACGAATGACAACGAGAATGTCCGGTCATTTCCGCGTCTGGCCATGACTCCTTCGACCGTTTGATGAACCAGGCAGCAGTATGGATCACGACTGTGATCTTGACTGGGTGCCGGTACGCCGTGAGCCGCGAACAGGATTTCTACCTCCTTTCGGATGTGTCTTGGAAATCGCTGAAGTGCCTGCTCAATACGATCGTTAAGCGCGTCCTGATATTTATCCCGGTTGCCAAACTGCCACACGGCAGTCGTCGGGCGGGCGGCAAAGGCACGCGTCTTGATCAATGCCTCCCACGAAGCGAGAGCACGACCCGTCGTCCCGGCAGCATATTGAGGAAAAAGGGGAAGCAAGAGGACGTGTGTAACGCCGTCACGCTCCATTTCTCTGGCCGCCTGACTCATGCTCGGCGTTCCAAATGGCGAGGCCAGATACGTTGAGAAGTTAACGTTCTCAGGCAGTTCAGCTTCGGTCAGCAGTCGGGATTTCAAATCGACTGACTGCTCCGCGTTGAGGCGATTGATGGATCTTCCTCCACCGATTGCGCTGTATTCCGAAATTACCTGACGCGAAAGCATGCGGGCTGAAAGACGAGAATGAACATGTTTAATCCACAGTCGCCATCCTGAGCGTGCTCCGGGCGGCAGCATCAGGCGGTGATACAGATACGGATAAACATCTTCTTTTTTCTCGGGTGCGCCTGGTACCATCAGTACAATACCGACCCTGTCACCCGGCCCCGGCTTTAACGGGTCGGGCGAAAAAAACCGGCCATCGAAGAGCCGGTAATCCTTGGCGTATGTTTTTGCCAGATCGCGGGGAGACATGCACATGCGGCGAGATGAGCCGCTCATTTTTTCTGAGTAGCCACGCCCAATTCATCGAGTATGCATAGCAGTCTTTCTAGGCTAGGCGCAGTCAGGTCCAGTTAAAAACTAAACCGGATGTATGGGTCTGTGTTTTCAGGAATCATGAAGTCCAGTTCTTTTCCGCTAACCTTCACTAGAATCGCAACAGAGATTCACATCAGAGGGGAAAAGAGGAGAAAACCAGCGCCTGTTGGACCATAGTGTGCCTCGCATTCTGTAATTGCGACCTAAAAGCACAACTGATTTAGATCAGATTACGACGAAGACCTCCTCGTAGAAAGCCAGACTCGAACCTGCTCCGGCCACGAATTCGGCAGAGGGGATTCCCATGAAACGGGATCCTTTTTGGTGGGATGTAAGATGCTCAGGCGGGCTGCGTGAAGCGCCAGGTTTCGGCCATCCAATTCGCTCTTCGATCCGTATCGAAAGTCTCCAATGAGCGGAAAACCCCGACTCGCAAATTGGACCCGTATTTGATGGGAGCGTCCCGTTTCCAACTCGATTTCTACGAGTGAGCATACTGGATATCCCTTTACATCCAAAAACGCATGAAGGAGTCGATACTGGAGTACTGCCTTCTTGGCTCCCTCCATTTTCTCACCCACAACACGCACGATTTCACTCTTTTTCTGCAGGTAATCTTCCATGACCCCTGCTCCGGAAATCGTTCCCTCGACGAGCGCGAAGTAGGTTTTTCCGACTGTTCGCTTCTGGAACTGAAGGGAAAGGCGAGAAGCGGCTTTGGATGTGCGAGCCAACACCATCAGACCAGAAGCAGGACGATCGAGTCGATGTACGAGTCCCAGATACACTGCACCGGGCTTGTTGTAGCGTTCTTTGACCCAGGCCTTCCCCATCGAAACGATGTCGGGATCGCCTGTACGGTCTCCTTGAGAGAGAATGCCGGCAGGCTTGTCAACGACAAGAAGATGATTGTCCTCGTATATGACTTTCAGGTTCACTGCCAGCCCAGGGCCTCCTTTTGCTTCTTCGTCAGGGATCCTACAATGAGATCATAGCTGTGATCAATCAATTCAAACACCAGATCATCGGGGATCGAGTTGTCCAGGACGAGCGTATTCCAATGCTGTTTGTTGCAGTGATATCCTGGAAGAACCGACTCGTACGCCTCCCGAAGCTCGATCGCCCTTTCAGGATCGCATTTCAGATTCATGCGCAACGGATTTTTTTCAAGAGAAATCATAGCAAAAATCTTTCCCACCTTAAGCACGAGAGTGTTTTCGTCGAAAGGAAAACTCTCGGTTGCACCCGCTTTTGCAAGGCAGTATTTGTAGATTCGTTCAAGCATCTGGGCCTGATTCAGTTGTTGTTCAGGTGATCTTTTTTCGGGCGATTGTGGGTGGGCGTCCTGATCCTGAAGGGAGGCGCCGCCGTGTAGTCCGACAAATGCCCACCAACAACGGTTCCCGCACTCAAATGAGCGAAGCGCGACATTCCATATCGGACGGAGATCTCCGCTATCGCGCGGAAGTATCGCGCAAAATCCTGCACGTTCTCGCCTTGGGTTACCCGGTCGGATATTTCGTGATCGGACCGAGCGCAGGCGTTCCGATCCTCATCGCGCTTTCCGTCCTCGCGCTTTTTTTGGACATCCTCAGGTCGAAAAGTGCCGACGCGCATGCATTTTTTGATCGCGTATTCGGCTTCATGATGAGGCGAAACGAACGAGATGTTCTGGACAAAGGTGTTGTTATCAACGGAGCAACGTGGGTAACGGTGTCTTTCACATTGCTGGTTCTCTTTTTCGCGGCTGATATCGCGACCGTTTCCTTCATGCTTTTCATGTTCGGAGATGCCGCGGCGGCTCTCGTGGGACGCAAATGGGGCAAGCGGTACTGGGCGAGAGCCGGATGCACGATTGAAGGCTCCCTCGCTTTTTTCGGCGTCGGTCTTCTCGTTGCCTTCTTTCTCGCTACGTCCATGTTTCCTTTGCCGCTTTTCAACCTGAATCCGATGGCCCTCGTGGCAGGCACGTTGACTGCTACGCTGCTTGAGGCGGCCCCCTTTCGAATAAACGACAACCTGATAGCCCCGCTCGGCGCGGCTGCAAGCATGGCGCTCGTTTCAGCCCTACTTTGAGAATCGTTCGGTACTTTTCGAGAGGAAAGTGGACTTTCAACCATTCAAGGCAAGGTTTCTGTGTCAAAAATCACCTCCACAGCCATCAAAAGATTTGCGGGCCTGGAGCCGTTTCCCCAACCTTCCGTAATCCAGATTGATAATCCGGTCATCTTGATGCACGGATTCGGACTTCTGGCATTCCTTGCCAAGGGTGGTCATCTGCACGAAGAAGCGATGCACTTGCGCCTGCGTGGCGTGCGAGCGTTCGCCCCCAACATCTCGCCTTATCACGTCATTCCACAGCGCGCGGCAATGTGGAAACAGCGAATCGAACGTGTGCTAGAAGAAACGGGTGCTGATGAAGTAAACCTGATAGCACACTCCATGGGCGGATTGGACGCCCGATATCTCATCAGCAAACTGGGTATGGAAGCTCACGTGGCGTCGCTGACTACCATCTCGACTCCGCACCGCGGCTCTTCCCTGACTCACATGGCCCTCAAACAACCGGAAAAACTGAGAGACCTCGTTCGCAATGCAGCCAACTGGCTCGGAGAGAACGTCATGGAGAGCGATACAGATTTTGCCGCGGCCATCGAAAGTCTGACACCTGAAGCTCTCACTGAGTCGTTCAACGATGAGGTACCCGATGTAGAATCCGTCATGTACCAGTCTTATGCCGGAAGCGCTGGCAAGGGTAAGTTGAATTCGATCAACCCCATCTTCCGCCCCTTCAACTCGTGGATGTATTCCCGGGAAGGAGTCAATGACGGAATTGTATCTGTCGCTTCGGCGCGATGGGGAGAATTCAAAGGAGAAATTGAAGCTGATCACCTTCAGCAGATTGGAATTGAAGTTCTGGCCGGAAGTTCGTTTTCTTCCAAGGAATTCATCGAACAATTGGTCATGGAACTGGGCGAGGCTGGATTCTGACCACAGCCGCATTCGGTATCCCACGCCGGGGTCACTGCAATCCGCCTCCGCCAACCATCTGCTACCATGAAAAATCGCTTCCCCGTCCTACTTCTCCTGTTTTCGGTGATGGGCTGTTCGTCACCCGGAGCGGACCTGATTCTGCACAACGGGTCATTCTGGACCGCGAATCCGGATCAACCACACGCGGAAGCCATCGTCGTGCAGGACGGACTCATTACGTTTGTGGGCTCGAGCGAGGACGCACTCCGTGAGAGCGGATCACAGACCGAAATCGTTGACCTCGAAGGGGCGTTTGCCGTTCCCGGATTCAACGACACCCACATTCATTTCGCTTCGGCAGCCCGATTTCTTGAGTTCAACATCATGCGAACCGGAAGCCAGGAGGAATTTGTCGAACGTGTTAAGGACGTGACATCACGCCTGGCCGAAGGCGAGTGGATTCTGGGCGGGATGTGGGGTGCCTACGACGAGTGGACTGAAGGAAGTTCGGGGTCAGTAGGGCGCGAACCGTTTTCCCCCGACATGAGCAAGATTGAACCCTTGACGGTCCAGTATCCGATGTTCATACGGAAGTTTGACAACTCTGAGTTTGCTGCCAACATCGTAGCGTTGGAACTGGCTGGTGTCAATCCCCAGAACCCGCAGGCGGACGGTGTGACGTTTGAACTGAACGCGCAGGGCCATGCAACGGGGATCATGTCGGGTCCGGGAATGAGAGATTTGTTTCGTGGCCTGACGGGGGACGGATTTACGTTGGAACGACGGTTTGCGCAGACTCGCAACGCTCTCGCTGAGATCAGCAAATATGGCGTGACGTCGGTGAGCGATATGTCCGATGACACACAGCTTGAAATCTATGAAGCTCTCCGGGAAACAGGTGAGCTGACTACGCGGATTCATTTCAGGTATTTCCTGGATCGGTGGAGCGACCTGCAAAGCGATGGCATCAGCGTCGGATCTGGCGACGAGTGGATACGCCTCGGAGCATTGAAGGGACATATTGACGGAATCATGGGGACCAGTTCCGCCCGGTTTTTCGAGCCATATGAAACAGATCCGAATAATTATGGCCGATGGCGTCAACTCATGGTCGGTGAAGACGGCGAATTCGTAGAAGGGCAATTTCTCGGTTATATGCTCAATGCTGACAGCGCCAACCTGCAACTTTCGATTCATGCCATCGGTGATGAAGCCAACAGCTTATTGATGGATTATCTGGAAGAAATGGATCGGATAAACGGGGAAAAGGAACGGCGTTTCAGACTGGTCCATGCACAGGTCATCGCCCCCGAAGATTTTAAACGATTGGGACGACTGGGAGTCATTGCGGAGGTGCAGCCTTTTCACCTGTCCGACGATATGCGATGGATGGAAGAGCGAATCGGTACCGAACGAAGCAAGGGTGCCTACGCCTTCAAGCGTCTGCTGGATGGAGGTGCGGTACTCGCATTTGGTTCTGATTGGCCAGGTACTTCGGCGGCCGAATATCCCATCAATCCTATGATGGGTCTGTATGCGGCCGTAAGCAGACAGACCGTCAATGGTGATCCCGAAGAGGGCTGGTTTCCTGACGAACGCATTACGATGGAAGATGCCCTCAGGGCGTACACATACAACGGTGCGTATTCATCATACGAGGAAGATGTTAAAGGCAGCCTTGCGGTCGGCATGCTGGCTGACATCGCTGTTCTGGATCGCAACTTGTTCGAAATCAAGGACAGTGAAATCCTCGATACCCGGGTTACAAGGACGATCGTGGAAGGTAAAACTGTATATCAACGATGAGACATGTCAGATTCTGATGAACATCGTGCCATGAGCAACGAGACCGTACGTCTCATTGCTTCCGTCCGGGAAGGGGATCAGCAGGCCCAGTCAGAGTTGTTTACTCGCCTCTACGATTCCCTCATCAAGATTGCCCGCGCCGAACGATATCGGTGGCAGGGAAATCTGACCATGAATGCTACAGCGGTTCTGAACGAAGCTTACCTGAAAATGACCGACGGTCAGGCCCCCACCGTAAACGACCGGTCTCATTTTCTGGCCATTGCGGGCAAAGCAATGAGACAGATATTGCAAGACTACGCCCGCTCAAAGCAGGCCCGTAAACGGGGTGGCGACCTACCCATGTCGTCTCTCGACGAGGTCGAAGAGATCCCGGTGTTCGACTCGCCTCACGTCATGGACATCACCCTGGCAATCAACCGCATCGAAAAGGAACACCCCGAACTCGTTCAGGTCGTTGAGTGCCGTTTCTTCGCGGCCATGACCATCGAAGAAACGGCCGACGCGCTGAATGTCGGTCTTTCAACCGTCAAACGCCGGTGGCTGCTGGCTCAATCCATGTTGTATTCGATCCTGTCAGAAGAAGAAGAGTCATGACAACGCCGAACCATGACGCTGATCTGGAGGTGCTGTTTGAGCACGCCCTCTCACTTCGAGAAGATGCACTTGAAGACTTTCTGAACGCGATTCCCAGGGACCGCGGTAACGAGCTTCGCATACTTCTGGGCGCAAATGCAGCTGCCGACAGCTATTTCAAAGACGCTTTCATGCAACTCCATCCGGAGGGAAGTGAAACGGGAATTCCCGAATCAGATCTCGAAGGCGAACGAATTGCCCACTTCGAAATCTTGCATGAATTGGGCCGGGGAGGAATGAGCCGGGTGTACGTGGCGCGCGACACGCGACTGGGTCGCGATGTCGCGCTCAAAGTGGTTCGACTTTCTGAAGTCCAGAACTACAAAGAATTTATCCGTGAGTCGAGAGCTGTAGCGTCGCTCGACCACAAAAACATCTGTGGCATCTATTCGACCGGATTTACGGATGATGACTCGGGATATATCGAGATGCCCCTTTACCAGGGGTCGTCTGTGCGCGAATTGATGAACGCTGCGCAACTGTCGGCAGCCACTGTTTCTTCCATCGTCCGGCAGTGCGCCTGTGGCCTGGATGCCTCGCACAGCGCAGGTATCATCCACCGCGACATTAAACCCGACAATCTCTTCATGGAAGAGGACGGAACGTTACGCATTCTCGATTTCGGGGTGGCCAGACTCGAAGCACGTATCATGACTACGGCGGCCGGAATCCTGAAAGGGACGGTATCCTACATGAGTCCCGAACGATTTACGAACCCTCCGGGCGGAACGGAGATAGATATCTGGGCACTGGGCGTCACGGCCTATGAGTTGACCACTGGACTCAAACCGTTTCAGGGAAAATCAATCGCCGAAGTGATGGCCTCTATTCTTAACGATGAGCTGTCGGGGACCAGCGAAATGCCGCAGCCACTGCGCTTCGTGATCGAGAATTGTCTGCGCAAAGATCCAAAAGAGCGGTTTTCCGGAGCGAACGAAATCGAATCGGCGCTGGATGCCGGAACGAATGAGAGTGAAGGCTTTTTCAGCCGCATCAAGGGGCGCTTCAAGTCCTGACCTGGGTGCATCTCTAGTATATCTCTGACCCTTCAACCCCGTTTTTAGCACCTTGAAAATGGACCTAAAGAGAAAGGGCGCTGCTGTCGCAGCGCCCTTTCTCCCGGTTCTTGAGCCCGGATATCGAGGAACCCATTTTACGAGTCCGAACTCAAAATCATGTTGTTACCCGGTGCAGGAGTTGACAGCGTCGTCCGGAACGAATTCCAGCTCTTGAGTTTCCGCTGTGGCCTCCACCGCATGGGAATCGCTTGAGTTTTCCTTGCTTGCGCCTGCGCTGGACTTCTCAACCGTATATGTCTGCTTGAGGAACTGGGTCGAGTTACCGCTCGACATCGCAATTGTCATTTCCTGGTACAGTTCGCTTGAGAATTCCTTTTTGATCCTGGGTGCCTTGACCGAGATATCGATGCCGTAGGCATTTCCGGTGTCACTGAAGACTGTCCCGTCCTGCGAGCGCGCAGAATTGATCACGTAGTACAGATCATTGTTTTCGGTGAACACTTTATAGACACGTTCGGTGATGAAGAAATCCAGTTCTTCAGCGTCTCCTTCGGTGCAGGAAAATGTTGTATTGACTCGTCGGCTTCGTTCGAACCAGGCTGAGCCGGGCAGAAGTGCGTTGATTGTCGCGGCAAGGTCAGTTCGCAATGATGTTGACTGACCAAATTCTTCTTCCAGATCGAGTTCGGCGGGAGAAGTACAGGCCGTCATCATGAAAGCGGCAAACAGGATGGGTGTAAATCGACTCAGAGTTTTCATGGGGTCACCTTTTCGTGATTCGAGGCTGTATCGCTTACGGCAGTTCGATGCTTTTTAGAACCGCCCCTCAGTAACCATCACGCGAACCAGGAAAAAACTGGTTCATCTGATTCGATATTTTTTTAAAAACACTCCACAGACCCTTAATAGGGCCATTTCATCTGGCCTGAGTTGGCCAGCCAGATCATTGGATCATCAGATCGCCGTATGAGACCAACTCGCCGAGATGATCAAATATGAACAGTCGGACCAGTCCCGTCCGGGCCAAAAGAGCCGGACTGAAACGAAAGATATAGGCGCCGGGATCACTCGCGTCGAGAATGTCATCGAGAGTACGCAGATTGCCGGCCGAATCACGTCCGCGAAGCGCAAGTCCGCCCTGGATTGAATTGAATTCAAGAATCGTGACCGGAATCGTCACGAAGTCGATGGATGCGGGATTCGGGTAGGCAGGGTCGAAACGAACTTTTCCGCCGTATACCGGCGCTATTCTCCAGTCGTCCTTGTCGTCATTAAGAATGAGGCCTGATTCATCTGTTCTGGCAAAGCCCTGTGGAGTCTCACTCGCAGACTGCACGAACTCGTCCTGCTGTTCCTGGGTGTCACATCCCCCCACGAAGATGGCCGCGATCAGTAGTAGAGAAAGTGTCGTTCTCACCGTATCCTCATTCCGTTCTTCGATCCAGTTTTTTGTGGGGTGGGTCACGCCCCTTTCCCACAATTGGATCTGCCTACCATCGCCGCTCCATCACGTTCCCTTCTCTCTCGAATGCCGGTCCTGTCTGCAAACAACGTATCTGTCTCGCTCTCAGGAAAAAGGATTCTGAAGGATTTGAATTTTGAAATTTCCGGGGGCTCCTGGACAGGAATTCTCGGACCCAACGGCAGTGGCAAAACGACCCTTCTGCGAGCCGTGTCGGGTCTTCTCGAGTACGAAGGAGATCTTCGCTTGCTCGATCAGGCAGTGTCTTCGTGGTCTTCCAGAGAAATGGCCAGACATCTCGCATTTGTTCGTCAGACGCACTCAATGTCTTTCGATTTCAAAGTCAGTGAGCTTGTCCTACTCGGCCGATCACCGCACAAATCCGTTCTCTCGAGCTACAATGATCAGGACGACGCCCATGTAAAGGCAGCCCTTGAAAGCGTGGATCTGAATGGTTTCACCGATCGTCTTTTTCATTCTCTCAGTGGGGGTGAGCAGCAGCGCGTATTTCTGGCTCAGGCCCTGGCTCAGGAGGCAGACGTCCTGATCCTCGACGAGCCAACGACCTACCTCGACGTGCACCACCAGTACGAATTCATGCAGCATGTCCGGGGTCTGGTGGACATGGGAAAATCAGTAATCGGAGCCTTCCATGATCTGGAACTGGCGGCGCGATTCTCGGACGAACTGTTGATCCTGAAAGAGGGCCGGGTTGCGGCCAGCGGTACGCCAGTCGATGTATTGAACGAGGATTTGCTTGCTGAAGTCTTCAGAATGCGTGCCAGCGTGGAAAGTGCCAATTCAGACGCGGTCCGGATTGCCTACAATCAACCACTCTAGTTATGGCCTTGAGCATGGCGCCATCATCCTTGTAAGATAGATCCTGGTAAATGCGATCGTTCTAAATGCGATCGTTCTAAAAGCGATCGTTCTAAAAGCGATCGTTCTAAAAGAGGCGCGATGAAAGAACCTTCCGTGTTATCCCTGCGTTTTCAGCCACCATTCCTGAGTACTGCTTTGAGTTTGATTGAATGAAAATCTACACGCGCACCGGAGACGAAGGCGAAACGGGTCTCTTCGGAGGACCTCGAGTTGCCAAGGACGACGACCGAATTGAAGCCTACGGTACGGTAGACGAGCTTAATTCCGTCATCGGTCTCGCGCGCGCAGTCCTCGCCGAGGCGAGAACAAGCGCGCGCTTCAACAGTCAGCAAACGGGTGAAGGAGCAAGAAATGGTGCGATTTCACCCGAGGAGGCTCTGTCTGAACTCGACAGTTGGCTGAACAGATTGCAGAACGAACTTTTTGAGCTCGGCGCTGATCTGGCCACACCTATGGATGCGAAAACCAGCGTACACAGGATCGCACCTGATGCCATCGATCGCCTTGAGGACGAGATTGATGCTCTTGAAGCCACTCTGGATCCACTCAAATCGTTCATCCTGCCCGGAGGAAGTACAGTAGCTGCACACCTTCATATCGCCCGAACCGTTTGTCGGCGTGCTGAACGAAGAGTGATCTCGCTCGATGCCTCGAAGGAAATCAATAAATCGTGCATTGTGTACCTGAATCGGCTTTCTGATGCGCTTTTTGTCGCCGGAAGATGGATCAATAACGCCCTGGACAAGGATGATCAACCATGGCATCCATCACAGGACAACGCCTGATTAATTGCATGTATCGGGCCCAACGAGTGAACGAAACGCGCGGGGTGAAGGGCAATTTCCCGGTACCCCCCTTCGTTTTTCGATCAAGAAGCGCGGACAAACGGCCGATAACGTATATTGTGGCGCCCCTAGTCACGCGTGAGCCGTTTTCGGCCGGATTAACTATCAAACAATTATCCTGACTCATGCGAGACCGCTCTTTTCTATTTGCAGCATTTCTTGTTGTTGTTGCCGCCGTTTTGGTGGTAATAATCGTTCGCGGCCCCGGTGAAGTCACCGAAGCTGGCGACGATGTCGTTGTTGCAGCTTCCATCCAGCTGGATCAGTTCGGACTGTCCAAGGCTCAGTATCAGGTTTCTGAATCCGTGGTGAGAAGAAATCAGACCTTCTCTGATCTGCTTACACCGCATGACGTCGATTATGAACGCATCGTCAATCTTGCCCGTGAGCAGAAGGATGTTTTCGATGTTCGACGCCTGAAGACAGGCCGTCCGTATTACATCTATTCTGATTCGCTTGGAACGGCACGGTTCATGGTCTACGAAAAAGACAGAACCAGCTACGTGGTATTTGACTTGGGTGAAGAGCCAACCGCCCGAATCGGAGAACGACGCGTGAGCGTGCGCGTGAAGGATGTTCAGGGAACGATCAACAACTCTCTGTACATGACGCTCGTCGAACAGGGCATCCACCCGACGGTGGCGAATCGGATGTCAGAAGTGTTCGCCTGGCAAATTGATTTCACCCGGATTCAGAAGGGTGATGCGTTTCGAATCATATTCGAGGAAGACTACGTCGACAACGAGCGCGTAGGTATGGGCGAAATTCTGGCGGCACGATTTGTTCACCAGGACAGCGATTTCTACGCATTCCATTACAAAAATGGAGACGTCGACGAACACTACGACGAAAACGGAAAGAGTCTTCGAAAAGCGTTCTTAATGGCCCCGGTTGAATTCAAGCGGATCTCATCCAGTTTCTCTCGCAGCAGATTTCATCCCGTTCAGAAACGGTACAAGGCTCATCTGGGAACGGACTACGCGGCAGACAGGGGCACTCCGATTCAGGCGACCGGCGACGGTGTTGTCACAGAAGCCCGATACGGACAGTACAACGGCAATTACGTAAAGATCAGACACAACGGAACGTATACGACGCAGTACCTGCACATGTCAAAGATCGGCGCGGGTATGCGCCCGGGAAAAGTGGTTAAACAGGGCGATACGATCGGATACGTCGGCTCAACCGGTCTCGCGACGGGCAACCACGTGTGCTACCGTTTCTGGAAAAATGGCCAACAGGTCGACCACCGTCGGGAAAAATTCCCATCCGTTGGACCAGTTCCGGTCGAGTTTGCATCCGATTTTGATCTGGTCAGGGACGACTACCTCGTTCTGCTGTCCAATCCGATCGATCCGACGGTGGACATGACGTATGCGAGGCTCCTGGAAACTCCAGCAGCGATCACAACTCCCTGACACCTGCGAACTGAACTACTTCCTGCTCTCGTAGGCCGAATCCGGCGAGGGTGACGGGATGCGTCCCCCCTGACCACCTCTGGTCATCAGGCGCAGTTCCGTCGTTGATTCTCCTCCCCTGCTCTGAACACGGACCGTGTATGTGCCTGCTGGCAGGTATCGGATGCCATTCGCTTTGACTTCTATTTCATCTTCGAAGTGAGTCGCCCCATCGTCCGACAGATTGAGATCGTACTCGACGAAGTTCATCCCGACAGCCAGATCCACTTCGTAAGCTGTCATCAGATTTCCATCCTCGTCTTCGATGTTCACCGAACTCGATCCACCGCGGGAAGACCATACCCGGATCGTTGTAGACGGCTCCGAATACGCTGAATACGCCGTTCGGCGGGTACCCCATCCGGGATTGTAGTTGAGGTTACGAGCTCCGAACACATGCACCGCAGAAGACATCAACTCGGCATCCAGATTCTGGATGTCCGAAATGTCGATTCGATAGATCGATCGGCCATGTGTCCCGACGAGAAGATGTTTCTCACGGGCCTGGATCTTGAGGTCATGAACCGGCGCGTTTGCCATATCGACCGCGACTCCCACAAACGATTCACCTCCGTCCAGCGACGCGTATGCGGCATGATCCGTGCCGACGAACAGCAGGTCTGCGTTGGTCGGATCCTCGACAATCACGTTGACCGGCTCAGCAGGAAGGTCCTCTCCTATCCGGGTCCAGGTCTGTCCGAAGTCTTCGCTGCGATACACGTACGAGTCAAAATGATCCCATCTGTACCCGTTGAGCGTGGCATACACCCTGGACTCAACGTGACTGGACGCCACCACGCGGCTCACCCACAGATTTTGAGGGAGACCCTCGTCAATGCGGGTCCAGGTCACTCCGCCATCACGGGTTACGTGAATCATCCCATCATCCGAACCCGTGTAAATCAAACCAAACGTCAGCGGCGACTCATCAATTGCGGCCAGCGTACCGTAGGGTACGTCACCCGGCTGCCCACCATGAGTCAGATCCGGTGAAATGGCCTGAAGGTCTGCCCCCCGATCCATCGAGCGGTATAGACGATTGGCTCCATAATAGAAGATGTCCTGATTGTGACGGGATAGCAAAATGGGCGTTTGCCAGTTGAATCTGAGCGGTTTTTCACCCAATTCATGTCTCGGACGGATGGACATTCTCTCGCCCGTTGCCCGGTCGAAACGGCTGTAGAATCCGAACTGAGAACCATAATAGACGACATCATTGGTGCGCGTGTCGACTTGCACCTGCATACCGTCCCCTCCTCCGAGTCTGTCGTAGGGGTAGTCTCCATTCGCAAACCAATTGTAAGAAGCCTGATAGGTCGATGGTCCCATCCAGGTGCCATTGTCCTGCAAACCTCCGTACACCCTGTACGACTCCGCATTGTCGACCTGGATATAATAGAACTGTCCGACCGGAGGAATATTCACCTTCGACCAGGTCTCTCCGGCGTCGTATGACATGTTCAGTCCTCCATCGTTGCCGTTGATGATGTGACCTGCCCGATTGGGGTTCATCCAGAGCGCCTGATGGTCCGAATGAACGTGAGAGGCTGAAATCGACGTCCAGTTCGCACCGCCGTCATCTGAGCGAATGATTGGCACTCCCATGGCGTAGATCTGATTTTCGTCTTGCGGAGAGACGCGAATCTCCCCGAAGTAATAGCCATATGAATTGTAGACGCCATCCAGATAATCGTCGTGGGTTTTATTCCACGTTGCACCGGCATCATCGCTGCGATAGACTTCCAAACCGATGACAGGTGTATTAAACAGCTGTGCGTTGGCATCATCGACAAACTCAACCAGAGCGACGGGCTCCAGCTCTCCGTTTTCGACCATCTCTCTCACCACTTCCGCAGAATAGCGTTGGGGGAAACGCTCGCGTTCAAGATAGTCTTTGATCTCTTCGTCACCGAGGCGCAAGAAGTCTCTGGAAGTCATTTCTCTCAGGTCGTCCCTGGACAGACCTTCGCTCTCTTCTTCCTCTTCACCCGCTCGGCGATTCTGATTGTCGACAGAGGCGTATATGATGTTGGAATTTCCCGGGTAAACCGCGAGTCCGATTCGGCCGATCCCTGGTCCTGTCGGAAATCCGTTTCCGTCGATACGGGCCCAGGTCTCACCGCCATCGGTGCTTTTGTAGATTCCCGATCCAACTCCACCCTCGACGAAATTCCACGCCCGCCGCTCGCGTTCCCAGGTCGCGGCGTACAGTATGTCGGCATTGCCGGGATCCATAACCAGATCTATGGCCCCGCTGCGCTCATTCTCATACAGTGTTTTGGTCCATGTATCCCCTCCATCCGTCGATTTGAATACTCCTCGATCTTCGTTGGTCGAATAAAGAGCGCCTACAGAGGCGACCCAGACGGTGTTGGGGTCATCGGGGTGCAAGAGAATGCGACCCGTGCGATGCGTGCCGGACAATCCTTTGTGTGACCAGGTGTTTCCCCAGTCTGTGCTTTTGTAGACGCCATCGCCCGAATAGGAGGAGCGGCTGGAATTATTCTCGCCCGTCCCGACCCAGATCGTGCCGCTGTCCCAATCCACGGCAATGTCGCCGATGGTCATGACTGCTTCATGGTCAAAAAGAGGATCGAATGACTGTCCATTGTTCCAGGTGACCCAGAGTCCGCCGGAGGCATAGGCTACCATGAAATGTGATGGGTCAGCCGAATGAGCATCGATATCGGCCACACGACCACTCATGATGGCCGGGCCGATATTCGCGGCCGGCATCAGGGCCAGTGGCGAGTCGGCAAACAGAGCCTGTCTCTGCTCAAGCGCTGCCCTTCTTGCTTCTGCCGACGTGGGTTCGTGCAGATTGTCCATTACAGGATCTTGATTGGCGCGTTGTGCAAGAGAATCACCGGCCGTCAGCAGGACAGCTATGACCAGAATACTTGAAAATCGGGAGGAAAAAGACATGGGAAGCCCGTTGAAATGAATCACGTCGTACAAGCGAACAAACCCCCAGATACAGCGATACTGTGTGGGAGGCGGTCGGGAATGTACTTCAGAACCGGTTTATCTGCTGCAGGGACGCCCCCGACCGAAAACAGCGTTCTCGTATGAGCCTGCAGCGCGGCATCCTCATTTCGCCTCCTGATCGCGGTTGATTATGACTTTGCACAGATGACTCCGTCTTTTAGTAGGTTGGGGCCCTGATATCCGCAGTCTCTGAAGCACTATGAACGCAACCCATATCATCGGAACATCCAGGCCCGAATCCACGGAGCGTATTGAGGTCAGGAACGCATTTGACCTTGAGCACATTGCAACCCTCTCGGTTGCTGATGCCGGGGTCGTCTCCGAGGCGGTGATTGCTGCCGGTGCTGCGCAGCGTGAGCCCTTTCCAACTCACGAACGAGTTTCCGCGCTGTATGCGGCAGCAGATCGTCTCGAAGCGCACGCAGAAGAAATCGCGGTCTTGCTTGCGCGCGAGGGTAGCAAGACCATTACCGAAGCCAGGCGCGAACCGGTTCGGGCAGCCGAGATTCTTCGTATGTCAGCCGAAGTAGCCAGGACCATGTCCGGGCAGACCCTGCCTTTTGATGCGAGGCCCGGATCAGAATCTCGCGTCGGATATTATGTTCGACGCCCACTCGGGGTCATCGCCTGTATTTTGCCCTTCAATGATCCCGTTGCCCTCGTGGCCCACAAAGCAGGACCTGCATTGGCCGCCGGAAATTCGGTCGTCATGAAACCAGACCCGGCCTCCTCGCTGTCCGTGCTCAAGGCATGCGAAGTGATGTTGGACGGTGGTATTCCAGCTGGACGACTGAATGTCGTAACCGGCGGGGCCGAAACGGGTCAGGCGCTCGTCGAACATCCGCACGTTCGGATGATTTCGTTTACGGGAGGTCAAAAAACGGGTGAGAAAGTATCCTCCCTGTCTGGAATCAAGCGTCTGTCCCTGGAGATGGGTTCGAACTCGCCGGTCATCGTCATGCCCGATGCCCGAATGGAGCAAGCGGTTCAGGCGATCTCGGATGGTGCATTCGCTCAGGCCGGACAGAACTGTCTCGGTGTGCAACGTGTATTTGTCCATGCGTCCGTCTACGAGTCCTTTCGCGATGCGTTCGTGGCCAAGGTCGGCACGCTTAAAGCGGGCCATTCGATGGATCCCTCTGTCGATGTCTGCCAGATGATCAGGCGATCAGAGGCGGATCGTGTCAAATTCCACATCGATGCAGCCGCGGAGGCCGGAGCAAGAATTCTGGCAGGCGGAATTCAGATTGACGCGGTGATTGAGCCTACCGTGATGGAAAACGTTCAAGAGTCAGCCTCGATTT
>Ga0209992_10000150_pt1 | contig 97424 bp, 121 predicted proteins | sample 2SBtaG_2_FD_182564 | JGI IMG/M metagenome (GOLD analysis project Ga0209992, IMG submission 182564) | Deep subsurface microbial communities from Kolumbo volcano to uncover new lineages of life (NeLLi) - 2SBTROV12_ACTIVE470 metaG (SPAdes)... | ecosystem: Environmental > Aquatic > Marine >... | reverse complement strand
AAGTATAACTCTACACCCACTACAAAGTAATGCTCCATTTCCATTGTTGAATTTGAGTGTTGCTTTATTCATTTTCAATAACCTCTGTATTTTCACCAATATTTGTTTCAAATAATATATCATCATTTGGGATATTGTTTTGAATATGAATCCATACTTTATTCCCATCAATCAACAATGGAAATTCAAATGAATATTTTTTTACAAATTCAATCAATTTAGTTTCAGACATACTTAAATCTTCATACCCATTGTTAGCTAATTCTGTTAGTTTATTCATCGCCATAAACCACCTCATGCATACTTTTACTTCCATCGAAATAACATAAATGTTTTTTAGCTTCTTCCAATGTAGTAAAACAGTCGACACGGTAAACAAAGTCTGGACTATTAATACTTGCTGAAACCCACATCCACCTAAACAACCAGTGCTTTTGTTGAATTATATAAAGGACTTCACCATCTACATCTGTTTGTTTTACTATTCTAACTTTTTTATTCATTTTTATATTTCTCCGTAGTGTAATCTATGACAACTATACCTACCCAAAACACACAAAAACATATTGTTGCACAAACCATTCCTATTCCTAAGTCACTCATTCAATTAATCTCCTCGAAAAAAGCCATCGGGATTTACGATAGCCCAGTCCAATAACACATTTAGGGCCCACCCAGCATTCCCAGGTGTATCTGCCCAATAGTCTTTCATATATCTATTAGTACCTAACTCTTGGACTGCTTCTGATAATCTATGTGTAGCTTCGTGTCCTGTTTTTCCATATAACCATCTTAATCCTTTGTCTTTATCTAAATATTTGTAATAAAACCAAGAGTAATTATATGTAACACTCATATCTGCGTCAGTTGTACCACCTGCTACAATGTTTCCACCTTCTGTATGGTTTGGTACTTGACATTTGCTCCCATCTTCGTTTCTCATTTCTATTGAGTAGCTCATTTTATTCCTCCCTTATCTCCTCATATCTCTTCATAATTGAATCATAATCTTCTTCGTACTTATACTTGTCCATAAAGTAGTCAGGCACATAGCTAATAATATCTTCAATTAACTCAATAGCATCTTCTAATAATTTTTGTCTATCACTCATTTTATTTTTCCTTTAATAACTTATAATTCATAATTAATGATACAGAAACAAGGTGATAGGTTGCTATATCATATTTATTTATCAGTACATATATAACTGATACAATTAAATTGAACATCATAGCTATGTCTAATAATTTCATTTTATTTCTCCTTTAATTTATCTTTAGCGTATCTTTCAATAGCTTCCATCCCTGTCAATTCAGGGACGATGGTTTTTCCATATTTTCCAGTTGTAGAATGAACCATAATATCCATAAAGCAATAGTATTTCACTGTTTTCGGCACAAACCATTTAACAAACCAAAACCAAAAATTTGTATATTTCATTTTATTTCTCCTTTAATCGTTCTTATTTATCATTTATCTTATACTATAATATAAGACATTTTTGGTATATGTTCCTAACATTATTTTACATTGTTACAAATTGTTACAATTCAATTACAATTGGTTTATTCACCATTTTATATTGTTCATCTAATAATGAAGCATTTACACATAATGTATTCTGTTCATTTGGCTCCCACGCTTTCAAAGTCATCTGACCATAGCTATCGTGGATGTGACCCCAACAAGCCAACTTTGGTTTAACTCGTTCAATGTAGTTTCTTAAATGAATACATCCTAAATGCTCAAGTTTCCCTGGTTCTATTTCAAGTCCATCAACTGTATCTAACAATCCATGTGGGGGTCCATGCGTCACTAATACATCCACATCATATGGTGCGTTTTGCCAATATCGTTTTCTTTGTTCATCATCCATCATAAATGCCCAATTTCCAAAGGTTGGTGTGTATGAGCTGCCGTAAAACTTTAATCCATCTATTTGTAATTCCGTGCTATGTAAACAAGTGGCTCCTGTTTCTTCTAAAAAATCTCGCCAATATAATTCTTGCTTATCCATCCGTTCGTGATTACCATAAATGAATAACTTGTGCTTATGTGGTTGTTTTTCTAACCAACTCCTGAACTTTATCATTTCATCAAGTTTTCCCTGATAGCTGAAATCCCCCGAATGTATCAATACATCGGCTTCGGGGACTTCAAAATCATAGTTTGAATGATTATCTGATATTATACAAATTTTCATTAGTCTAACATACTACCAAAAATGTATGCTACAACTAAAAATACTACTGCGAATCCTATTGCTTCTAACATTGTTTCTCCTATTGTTTTTTCTTATTTTGTTTTTTTGTAACCGCCATTGCTTGAATCCAATTCTGATATTTAATACCAGTTCTTTTTTCAAACAATTCAGGTGCTGTTTCTTTTAAATGTGTTTTATTAAAATTACACTCTTTTATTTCATCCATTATATCAATATTTAATAATGAACATATATCATCGTGATTATGTGAATGGATATAATAAGGGCACCCACCATTTTTATCATAACAATATGGGCCCTGTGGTATTTTTGTTTTATCTAATTTCCATACTTTTCCATCATCGAAATCTAATGACCATTCCATACATTTTTGATAAAAGTCTACCATCCAAAATGTAAACTTATTTTCAGCATTAAAGAATAGTTTTGTATGTAATAGTTTACAAGTCCAATCTCCTATGTAGAATAGTATTGTAGATATTATGAATTTAATCATTTTACTTCCTCATAAGTTTCTAAAAATATATCCTCCTTGCAAGGATAAAATTCACCTCTTACACCCTTTATAATGTAGTCACCGATAGTTGCCTTATGGTCTCCCTCTAAGGTTTTAATATATAAATCACTCACCTGACCACCTCGTAAGGAGCCATTAGTAAATAGTCCTATCGAAATTAAGTTATCACCAGTCCACTGCAATGCTTCTATTACTACTGGTTTCTTTTTGTATTTTTTAATCATTCTTATATCTCCTGTATAATCTATTCGCGTATTCCATCGTAGTTATTTACTACCATACTTCTTCCACAGTTTATTACACTCTTTCATATCATCAGCTGATATTTTATTATCCCGTTCAAACTTAATCATAATACCTTCTAACATTCTACCATTTGGTCCAATAGGATGTTCCATTTTACGATGCAGTTTTTCTAATTTTGATTTGACTCTGTAATATAGTCCTTGTTTATTTTCCATTAAATCCTTCCAATGGTTTTCACCAGATGGTGTTGATACAAATATAGCTTTTCCACTTTTGATTGATGGTTTTGGTTCATCATCAATGAGGAACATATCTTTAACTATTTGTGTTAAATCATCTTTATCAAAAGACAGTGCATCGGATGCATCCAAATAAAAATAATTTTCATCTTTATCTGTTAAACTATATCTATGATGCCAAGATTGATGTTCCCATTTAGCACAATAACCTTTATTTACACATTCATTAAATGTTGCTTCTACTTGATGTCTATCCATCTTACTTATATTTACTCCATAGTTTATTTGCCGATAACATATCTTTTTTAGTCAATCGTTTTCCTTCTTCCATTAACTTTAATCTTACCTTTACCCAACCTATTTCAGCACCAATCAATTCTGGATGTCTGATGGTGTATGAAGTGTATGTAGGTGCGTTATCTATTTTCTGTAATCTATCTAATAGCTTATGCAACTTACCTTCAACCATTTTTTCTATGTTTGCTTCTTTCATTGCTTTGTTTTGTAAACTAAATATCTCTGTAACTGCGTGAGTTAAATCTGTTGGTAATGAAATTCCCTGTATAACTTTCATACTCAAAAAACCTTTGGTTGTGACTGGATGTGTTTTATTTTTATCCCAATATTGATGTATTAAATTATATCCAGCATTGGGTAAATCAACATGCCATTCGGTGATAACACCCATTTCTTTTAGAAGTGCAAGTCCTGCCTCTGCAGATGATGTATTCAATCTTCAACTCCCCACTCACCAAACTTTTCTGTTAATCGTTTTCGTTCTTTTGGGTTAAGTGATTCCAAATATTCGTTGTTCTTCTGTTTACGGCGTTTACTCATTGTTTCTTTATGATTCAATTTATCAACTGGAATACCTAATTTTTCACTAACTGCTTTTTGACATTGGTTTAGATTGCCAAATGATAGATTTATTGGAAAGTCTGTTTCTAAATCATCTATAAAATCATAAAATTCTTTCATTGATGACTTCGGAAAGAAATACGAAGCCTCATCTACTGCATATCCACTTTCATCTTCTCTATCGTAAATTTCTACACGACCAGCTTCATAAAATTCTGACAATAATGAGAATATACCCATACCAACGATTGAATAAGAATAACGCTTTGTAGGTTTGACAAAGACTAAATCATCTGATTCAAAATCCCAACTATCTTTATAATCAGCTAAAAACAATTCCCAAGCCTGTATTTCATTTTCAGCCTTGATTGTAGTTTTTAGTGAATTACCGGTACTTTTTTCTTTTGCTTTTATTGTGTATGTTATCATAATTTAATCCCAAAGTGACATAAAATGTTTTCTGAATAAATCCCACCCCTCATTTAATTCTTTTTTTTCTTTTGAAGTCATAATCCTACAACCTTTGAATGTATCTTTATCTTCCATTAATTCACGCATTGTTTTTTCTTCATCTTCACTTGGACAATCAAATAATGTGTTGTTTATAATTTCATATTGTAATTCAAATCCATTAGCAATCTTAGTTAATATCGTTTCCCAGTCATACATTGCCATTTTCATATCATCATCAGTTTCACCATTATTCCATTTTTCTGCAATATCACCTGGACAACCATTGAGGTCTTTCTTCATATCTCTAATCATCTTTGGGATGGTGTCGGCTAAATACCAATCAATACTCCAAACATCTCTGTATGAATATCCGTATCTTGCTCTTTGATACCAATGCTTGAAATTTGATGGTTTAATGTTTTCCCATAATATCCATCTGAAAAACATATACACAGGTAAATACACAAAATCCCACGCCGTTTCATACCAGGGTTCTTTTGATTTATTAAACATTTCTATTTATTCCTTATATTCTAATGATTTGAACAATTAGCTTTGTGAGTGATACCACCTTTTTTAAATCCTTCATATGCCATATATGAACACCCATCAATAGTAATTTCATATATGTTTATTGATCCACCTACATCATACCTAATTATGTCAAAGTTCTGTTCATCAGATTGTTGAACATTATTTGAACATCCGAATATTATCATTGTTAGTATTAATATTAAAAACTTCTTCATCTTATTCCTCATCTTTATTATTGAATGAATGACATTCGTAATCAATGTCTGCTCGTGTGTTACCTTTAGCAATCATCATAAGGCACGCTGTAAAGTAACCAAATATAAATCCTATTATTGCTGATATGTAAATTGTTAACATCAAAATATCTCCTGCTTATAGTTTATGTCTAATTTGTCTTGTAAATTTGTAAAATCTAAATCAATGAATGTAAGTGCTTCCATCATCACGCTCATTGGATTAAAATCTTCACTACCTAAAATTGCTTTCATAATGCTAGGTGAAAACCCCGAAACCATACAAACACCATCCTCAGTATTTGTAGCCTGAGTTCCACTATATTGGTCAAGATTCCAAAAAACTAATTTTGGCATTTCATAACCACTTTTATTAAACTTATCCTTTATATCGTCAAAGTGAACTGTTGGTACTCGTGTATTCCAACTATCTTGTGATTCATCAAACTGCATATCTGATAGTACGAGTAGCATAGTCGGCATTGACTTTTTATCTACATTATAAGTGATAGCACTCTGTAAAATTAAATCGTAAGCCTTTGTAAAATCTGTATTCATTCCCCAATCAGCTTGACTGATATTACCCATTCGTTCTTTGACAGTATCACCTGCTAATCTAACTAATTGTGGACTTTCACTAAATGTCAAAAATGTATCTTTAAATTCTGATTTATTCTTTTCAGCCAAATACATACCAAGTGATATAGCTACTTGTAAAGGTGTTCCTATCATTGAACCACTTGTATCAATCATTGGTAAAATGTTTTCACCTTCAGTTACAAAATCTTCTAAACTATTCCACATCTTATCTGCTAAGGCTTCATCACCAGCAGCTACCTCCATGATTTGGTGAGGATATGTGGCTGATACAGCAGCTGTTGTGTTTTTATCATTCTTCCATTCATCAAATCTACCCAAATCTCTTTTCATAAAAGCTTCTTTATATTTCCTCATAGCACCACCAGGAACAGATGAATAATTAATATCATTAAACAATTTACTGCTCATCTTATCCTCAACCGTATCTGAATATTTACCAATCCACTTGCGATATTCTTTGTTGGTAAATTGTAATTCATCTCTTAACTTACGAGCATTCACACCTTTTCGAGGTGCCCACTTATTCGCTAATCTATCTTTTGATTTAATACTTCGGGCAAAAGCTGATACAACACCTGGAATGTTGAAATATCGTAAAAGGTCTTTATAATAACCCAATTCTGCCAAGGTAATCGCGTTATCAGTTATAAACTCAGGAGAACACTTTGCTATTTCGTCTAATATAATATAGAAAGTATTTCGTTCACCTGAACCTTGTCTTGCTGCTCTTGCCCAATGCGCTACTTGTGTAGCTAATTTTGGGTTTTCATTGAATGCATCCTCAAATCGTTTTAATATATCAGTACGACTACAATTCCGTAAGTTGCCAATTACAGAAAATAAATCTAAACATTTGTTTCCTGATGTTTCGTGTTGTAGTGCTCCGTTTGATGTAGTTGTATATGTCATATTAATTTAAAGTTCCATCTATTAATCGTTGATAATATTCTGCTGACATTATTGCAACAGAAGTACCCATCGATTTTGTATCTCGCATATCTTTGGTGAATGCATTATATTTGTCTGAAAGTCCACCTAACATATCATGCATAACATCACTTATTATTTTTTGGTCGTCTTGTATATTATCATCAACATTATTACTCATTGAGTGCTATTCCTTTCATTGGTTCAAACGCTAACATATAATCCATAACTTTATGGACATACTTAGCATCATTGATATAATCAAATTTATATTTTTCAGCATTTCTTGGGCCTTCATTATACCCCACCAATGCAGTTGGTGTATTACCAAATCGTTTTGTCAATTTAGATAGATACTTTATACCAATTGTAATATTAACATACGGATCATACATCTCTTTATGTGGTGTTTTATAATCAGTAGCACATGCTTTCATTATCTGCATCAATCCAACGGCGCCAGCGCTTGATTTGGCTTTATAATTCCAATTTGATTCGGTTGATATAACAGATTTAACTAAATTATAATTCAGATTATAATGTTCACACATACCATCTATATAAATCAATAAATGTTTTATCTTTGATATACTCATAGATGGTCTGAAATTTGTTTTTATATATTCAGCATCACTTTCAAAATCAATATCGTGTATTACATAATTACTTTCAATAGTATAATCGAAAGTCATTGGTTCATCTATAACTACTGATGAATTTGTTGGTGTAGATAGTTTACCTAATGTGAACATAATCACACCCATAATTAAGAATGCGATTGGTGTTAAGTTTTTAATATTCATATAATATTCCTTTATTTGTTGTTTTTTTTCAATTCTCATTACATAGTAATATACGATGCGGCACCCATTGGTTCCAAACAAAATCGGCAATTAAATTGTAACAATTTGTAACAACCAGTGTTGATAACTTTTTTCTTAAACTGATGATACATTTTTTATGGCTATATACCTTTTATCAATCACATTTTTGGCTTCTCGTAAACTACAATTAACCAATCGTCTATATTCTTTGATTGCTTTTATTTTAAAATCTCTTTCTAAACACATATCAATATATTTCCGGTCATCCAATGTATGTTTTTCACCTGAATATTCTTTACACAGATTATTAGCCTTGACTAACTCCAAGTCTGACAAAACAACACCATCATCTAAATCTTCAAGCTGTCGTTTCACCCACTCGACATCTGTTAATTCTCTGGATGTGCGTGAGTCGGCAGTGGCAAATGTAATCCTATATTTAAGTTTATTAAATCTTTCAATTAACCAATCATTAGCTTTTGTCATTCTGAATCTTATCCCATCTTTTTTTGTATTTGGCATAGACTTTATTTAAGGCAGTCATCTGTTTTTCGGATAAATGATAATTCTTTTCAAATTGTTCTTTAAGAGAATTAACAAATGGAAGTGCTGAATAGTTTTGTAAATAGTAATCATCTTTTTCACCATCCAATTTAGCAACTATCTCCCACACTCGATTAATTTTTTCAAGTATAGGTTTCATTTTATCTTTGCGTTCAATCATAGCAAATTCATCATACTTTGGATTTTTCATTGATTTCAATACAGCCGTATGCATCTTTTCCGTAAACTGTCTATTCCCAGTTTGTAACACATCAAGCATATCCCGTAGAAACTTTTCATTGAGAGCTATTTTATTTCCAACCAACCATTCAATTTCAACCTTATATTTAGTAGCAAATTCATCCTTGCGCGCAGCGTTTGTACTTAATTTAGATTTTTTATTATTGCTAGAATTATTATTAAAATAACTGTTATTATTTCCCACCATTCCGAAGCTCAAAGTAAATACCCATCTACATCTACTAAGGCACTATCATCAAAATCTGACATATCATCTGAATATTCATCTATATCACATTCATCACATTCAGAGTTCCACGAGTTACCATGCATACAAGTTTCAAACCCACGATTGATTGCTCTGTTATAATCATTTTCTGATAATGATTCTATCCATTCATCTGTACAATCTGATATATGAATACCATTATGTATTTCAGGTTCATTACTTTTATTAAGTGGATAAACCATACCTTCACTTGTTATTGATGAATTTACACTTGTTAATATTGTTGTTTCTAACATATTGTATTCCTTTATTTATCGTTCTAAATCTACTATTGCGCCAAAATAACCATCAAATGTATTGATTAAATTGTCATAATCACCCATTGTCATTTCTGTTGTAACTACTAATGGGTCTAAACCTAATGCTTTAGCTAATCTCTTAGCAGTTCCTAACAATATAAATGCATTTCCATCAGGACCTGTCAAATCTATTGTCATTTTTTTTGTTGTATCTTTATTTATTATTGCCATATCTATTTCCCTTATGTTTATCATTTATCTTACATTGTAATATACGATGCGGTACCCATTGGAACCAAACAAAATCGGCAATTAAATTGTAACAAATTGTAACAATTAATCGTGGTCTGTATAATAATGCAAGATTATATAAGATATAGTAAAACCAGTTATAAGTCCTATTATGTAACATATCATAATATACAACTATTTTGGTATAGGCGTCAACCGTTTTAACACTGGTGTAAAAGTTTTTCGTCTTAGGTTAGTGTCAATCACCTGTTTAATTTCATAGTTCATTGATGATACACTAATCCTTTTATTTTGTTTCCGAATTGTGTTTTTTTTATCAAGTTGATGTTTATTTTTTGTATATAAGTTTTTATTTTTACTTGCTTTTAACATGTTTAACCTTCCCCTGATTTTTATTTATTGATGTAGTATTACCCATAAACTTAGCATTATCTGTAAATTTATTTTTTGATATTATTGGAATTTTATCAGGTTTAATCACACCAGGTGATGGGGCCTGTGTATTCATTAATATAGGGTCTTCCCAAAATTTACCTTCATTTTGATATTTTAGTATATGTTTTGCTGACAATCTGGTTGTTGTTCTTTTAAATAAATCTTGGATTATCAGTTCGGGTGCTGGACTCATATTGGCGTAATCATGGGTAATTGTACCATGCTGACTAACTTCATTTATTATTGTAAATCCTGTTAGAGTTTCATCTGCATAACTTTCAAATTGTTGATGGCTCAACCCATCTGGCCATGGTTCCCAATTATTTGAATAAAACACATCAACTAAAAAAGGTTCTGGTTGAGCGAATGATGACTGTATAATTGTCTGTAAATCATCTTTCAATCCAGCTAAAATAACATCATTACTAAATTCATCAACATAATTATCACTTTTAGGTGTCAACACAATATCTATATCCCAAGTTGAAAATCCTTTAGCAATAAAATTACCTGTAATCCAAAAATTATATCTTGCTAACAACTCACTATGAGTCGAAGAAAAAGATGACCACCAATTGGACACTCGCAATTTAGTTGGTCTATGTAGCATCCCATTAAATTGAATTAAATTCCCCAATTGATAACCACTACCGTCTTGGTAGTTTATTTTATCTACTACTCTCCTATACATAGTTCTAAATTTACTCATTAATCACTCCTGGTAAGGCCCATGCCCACCATTTAAAATACATGTAGTGGGATTTGAACAATTTTGATAATCTGCTGAATAATAGCTCATAATCCCATGAGCTCGCTGATGAAGGGTTTCTAACGCCTCATCTCCCGTGAGGGTACCATTCTGAATATCATCTAATAATTCAGAAACTATACCTGGTTGAAATTCAGCCTCATAACCTTCAGGCATCCCAAATGTTGAAGGTGTCCCCCCGAAAAAATCAACTTCAGCCATATCAAGCAGCATTTGAAAACTTGGTGGCATAGTGTCCGCCCACTCTTGGAATTCACCAAACAAAGTGTACAGATTCAATTGAGCCTCGAAAAAATCATCATAAACATCCGAAGAGAAAAAATCTTCCCACGCACCCGTCCACTCAGTTGGTACAAGCCCTGAAGCTTCAAATGCAATCGCTTCTCCATTCTGGTCATATACACCACCATCGAAACCACCACTGACATCTGCATAAGCATCTGAGGGCTGAGACCAATTTTGGTCATCTAACCATGCATCGTCATACCCTTCTACTGGCCAGTCTGTATCTATGGATATGGGAATGTCATTAAATTCAATATCATATTCAAAAGGAACATCAGGCCTAAATGGTGCTTCTTCTTGTAGAATTTCATCCAAAGGTTCGGCAAAATCACCTTCCAATCCACCCTCCAAAGCAAAACCCCAGGGCAATTGGTCTTGAATATCAGTAATAGTCCAATTATCTTCTCCCAACAATCCTATGAAACTAATTAAAGCATCTTGATATGCCTGGTCTCCAAATTCTTGTTCAGGTAAATTCCAGCACCCTCTCCACCCACTATATGTCCAACCACATGGATTACCAAACTGATTAAAGTGAGTTATAACACTTGGAACAGAATTTGGGATACAATCTTCCCCATCCCAATCCCAAACTGTACAAGCTAAATTTGGCCAACCATAATCCTCACCATCAAATGAGCCCCCATCCCATGACACACTCGTTGACCAATTACAAGAATCATTACCTCTAAAAAATGTAGCCCACCTTATATCAATCGGTGTTAAACTACAAGAATAATAACAAGGAGGTATCTGTACAAGACTACCTGGAGATGCACCACCTATACCTATATCATCTATGGCAAATGGCCATAACTCTTGGATTGCTTGTATGTCTGGTGGACATAAATTATATTTATAACTGTTTAAATGGTTGCAATCACCATATTGCCCACACATACATGTCATTTCATTACTGTCACCACAACAGTCAAAATCTGATACTCCTCTATCCATAGGACAAAATGCAGGACAACCCTGAAACGGCCCGATTGAATCTCCACCATATGGTGGTTGCTCATTCATATTATTGTTAATGAAATCTACAATAGGTAAATAACAATTTGAAACACCGTGGTTCAAATCTTCAAAAGCTTCTGCAAGACCAGGGATATCAGATAGATAAACGGTTATAGGTGGTGGAGTGTCAGGTAAAGGTGCGCCGTTTGATGGGTCATAATCCCAATGATTCCAATATCCCCCATCATCTTCTGGTTCACAATAAGTATAATTATCATCTGAACCATGTATTAATAATACAATTTCACCTGAAGATGATTGATTATTTGAATCATATACAGTTGCATGTACCGTTAAATAACTCGGAAATAAATTAGCAGACTCAAATGATGGTAACATCAATTGTGGTTCATACGAATTATTAGCTTCATCAATAGAAATTTGTAAATTAGCTAACGCATTGTTAGTATTAGGATTACAAACCACTTGTTCTTCACATGTCGGTGTGACTGGGACAACTGGACTGCACTCATAACCCCACTCTATCCACATAACTTCATTAGTAATTCCAGTTAAAGTAACGATAGCCCCCAAAGTAGCAATTTGTTCTTCGGACACATAATGAACATTGTATATTTCATCTAAGCCCGATGTCGCCATATTTTGCCCATTCAGAAAATAACCCACCTCTATTTCAGGTAAAAATGTACAACTTGACCTACATTGACCCGGAAAATTATTATTTGGAAACCCAGTTATACCAATATCACCAGGGTCATGGTCCCTATCAGGAATAATACATATATCGCACCCCAATTCCCCTGGGTCAATAATATCATCTAACCCACTACCACATTGACATAATGCTCCATCGAGTGCACTACCCACCCACTCTGGGATAACATCAGCCCATGCTGTTCCTGCGGGATATCCTGCATAATAAATCCCAGTCATTGGATAACAATAGTCATGTGTAGCATTAGGATTATAATTTGATGCAATTGGGTCCATACACCCTATTGTCCCATAAATACAATCGATACCATTATTATATGTTGCATCTGGATTATAATTTAAAGCAGATGAATCCATACACCCCATTTCATATTCACAACAAGAATTATCATTACCCATTAATTCATCATTACAATCAAGTGTAGCATTAATATTAAAATTTGTTGCATCTGAATCCATACAACCCGAATATTGACAGCAATCACAATCAACACCACATTCATAGAATGGTGCACCACATGGGAAATTTACATCCGAATCGTAATTATATGCAATTTCATCCATACAACCTAATATTGGTTCGTCCCAAGAACAACAACATTGAACAGATGTAGGCCAAACAGGTGCACCTACCCAATCTTCTTGTAGAGCCAACGGGTGATTTAACGGTTCAAATGTTTGCCCATTACATGTATCCCAATTATAATACATCTGCAACGGGCTACCTATTTCAGTAGTCCATTTACATATATGGTCACCATACAAAGTAGAATAATTATCACAAGACATTGGGTCAGTCAACCCTGGACATGGGTCATATCCCGAAAACCATAAAAATAAATCTATAATGTTATCACTGTCTAATTCACAAAATTCATTTATGTTTCCCCCGAAATGTGACATGTATTTAGTACCACCTGTATGATACCCTTTTACCAACTCTGCTGGTGGGTTACAACAATAAATACCAAATCCCTCACCTGTATCTTGATTATGATATGGAGTTTGGCCATTCATCTGATAATCTGGGACTTGACCGACCCATATTGCAGGACCTTCTCCCCCACCTACTGCTTGACATGTTTCTAATGGTGAATCAAATGCACTGCTAGATATATTCCATGTACCACCAATATCATCACAAGTATCGCATTGCTGACCAAAGTAAATAACAAATGGACAATAATTACTCACATCTTGCCAAACATCACCCATAACCACTTCCGAGTAATCTTCATCTAAAGCTACATTATCATGGAATCCTGCACACCCTTGATTTGAACAAGTTGATTCAACTCCATTGATAGCACCATACAATACACATAAATCATTACAATTCTTTGAGCCATCCCAATCAAAATCAGGTGGGGCCCCTTGACCACCAATTGTTGTTGCAACATCTACCCATATATGATATTCGCAACTATTATCATCCTCTTGAGCATATGGATTATAATTTGAAGCAACAGTATCTGTGCACCCCGTTAAAGTGTTAAAACAACAACAATATCTGAATGGTGATTGTACTACTGCATTATAATAAAACTCATTACCACCATATTGGTATGCACAACAACTTTCTGCAGTATTTATATAACCAACATTTGTTAGTGGCATATCACTTATATCATACGAATATACAGGTGGTACCCAACCCAGAGAATCACCTGTGCCACCCCAGCCAGTACAATGAACCCATGGGTCGGCTGTGTCTGACCCAAAATAATAAAATTCAATATCAATATCAGGTGCATCATTACAAATACACTCTTCACCGACACCCGAATGGGTATATATACAATCTCCACTATCTGCGTTGGCTAAAGCATTATAATTCCAAGCAGTGTTATCCATACAACCAAATATTTCTTCACCTACAGGAACATCTGGGTATAAATCTGGACCACAACCATTTGATATTAAAACACAATCGAATCCATTATAAGTTGGAACAACATCACCTGGGCATACTTCATCACATAAAATCGGAGTACCATTTATACTATTATCAAGTGTATTCCAATAACAATCACCATCTGTATCTTGATAATACGCAACTTTAGGTGGGCCTATTGTCCCGTCGCTATCACATCCAGGAATAATACCATCACCACAACCATTTGGATTTGGTGAAATACAACATTTTTTACACGGTTTATTATAAATCGGGTCATAGTTACAAAATTCTTGTTCCATACAACCTGTATAAATACAAGTCCCATCATCATGAGTAGCATCTTCATTATAATTATCTGCAATCGGATTGTTACACCCATAATAAATACATAACCCGTTATCGTGTATAGCATTAGGATTAAAATTATCAGCATGATTATCAGTACACCCACCAATTCCAGTGTTTGCACCCTCTACATCTCCACAACAAAATTGACCTACTCTACCATTTAATCCAGCAGAGGATTTAATATAACCCTGTAAATGTGGAGTTGAACCTAAACTATAAGAATTACCCATACTTTCCGCCAACAAATTTGTTGCTCGTTCGCAACATTTCCTTGGCGTGCTTGCATCAAGAGAACCACCCTCAATAATTTGACCATCACTATATATCACAGTCCCCGAATATATATTATCTACATTAAAAGGAAACCCAATATCACATGTATAATTTATGCGATTGTAACCCGTTGGAGTTTCACTATAACATGAACTGTCATTTAAACAATCTAATTGACCAGAATCGCTATTAATATACCACGATACATCTTTTAACCCAAATCTACAATAATCACATGAACCATCATCAATAGTTATTATGTTTGCAGAAGATAGAAGTGCATTATTTGCACCTGCCGTATTATCTAAATAATCATAATCACCCGCGGGGAATTGTGCCGGTGGATAAAAGGGGTAACCTGTCAATTGACTATAAGTTCCAAAATCAGATACGATGGTAGTATTAAACCATTCAAAATCATACTCTCCAACATCTGTACATCCTATGCATTCATTGTTACCATCACATACACCACAATCATCGACAATACCAAAACATGTGCAGCTAGAGCTACTTTCATCACAAGTAGTAACGAATTTTATAGGTTTATCTGCTGAACAAGCTAATATTGAGTCATCACAACACCCAATCCCATCATTATCCGAATCACTGTAATATACCACGGGTACATCCGACATATCACATGAACAAGGATAATCTTCTGAAATTCCTTTGTATTTACACATAGTAGGGTTATTCACTACATGAGAAATATTATATTCATACCCGTGCATTTCACTACCTTGGCATGGATAAGTATCTGGATTTAAGTCACAAAAATATGTACATGCAGTATCATCCATACAACCTTCATAATAACAAGTACCACCCTCAATTGTAGCAGATGACATATAATTTACAGCCAAATAATCTGTACACCCAGATATTTCAATAGTTGAATATTCTAATGGGAGCCATGTATTACCATCTGTATTTAGAGTTTCACAACTAAAGCATGCAGGTCTTATATTTGACCTCCAATTATCTGAACCTGGAGTAGATGGTACAATTAATGGGTCACATATACCATTATTGTTAGAATCCCTACAACATAATATTATAGAGGAATCATCCATCCTACCTTCCATATTATCAGTATTATTATCACAACAATACAACTCATTAGTGTCATATTCCCCAAGTGTAACTATTTCTTGTATTGGAACCCATTCTGGTAAATTAGTGAATGAATTGATATTTTCTGAATTATAACCCACAGTAAATAATTTTTCATGGATTGGATATCTACATAAATCTTGGTTATGTATTGTTACCTCTCGTTTATAATTACATGATTGGGGGTCTAAACACCCTTCAATTTGACAACTACCATCATCTATTGCTGCATTAATATTATAATTTGGAGATAATATATTCGTACAACCTAACTGAATATTTTCATCACGAGTACATTCAAATGTAACAGCCCAGCTCCATGTTTGCTGAGAACTCATGAACCCACTTACACAGCTATCCATACCCTCATAATATGGTAACATATTCGTTGAATTACCCCAAGTACCTCCAGTGACTGTCGCTAAATTACTTGTCCACCCCGAATGCGATAGATTATCGTCAATTAATGTGTCACTAATATATGAATCATACCCTAATACATTTTGACAAAATTCATGTGTAAACCCACTATCTAAACCACTCGAATATGAATATGCATTTGGAACATAAAATGGTGAGTTTGCACCCCCATTAAGTTCATTTAATTTATCTGTCCATTGCTGTCCAGCAAAAGAAACACCGCACATTTGATTTGGAGCAATAATATCACAATACCTACCGTAAAAGAAAAAACAAAAAGTATTACAAGAATCATAATCAGTCGGTAATGGTAATGTGTAGTTTGAATTAACCCATGTTAGATTATTTTGGCTATATTGCCACCCACCTGAGCCAGTGTGGCTGTGGCCATCCCAAGAATTTTTACATTTACTATTATTACCACAATCGTTTAATCTATCACCATCTGCTGTATAAATACCTTGATACCAATATAATGTCTCCGAGGTGTCTGGTAAAGTCGTATTATACATACATACTAATTTTCTTGGCGATAATATTGAAAATGTCACTTCCTGTTGCATAGATAATACATTATTAAAATTATCTGAAACTTGTACATTAATTATAACCCCATAGTCACCTGGGATAGTATATTTATCAACAGATATATACGGAAAAATATTTATAGCAGCAGAACCATTATCAAGTGTCCCTGAAAAATTAGATGTTGTGATTATATTTGATGCAGCAAGATTACCGTATATATTAAGGTTACCCGTATCACCACCTGGAATAGTATTTATTGCAGATTCAGTTAGTGTACCCGTAAATGAAATATCACCTTCAAAGTCATCCGTAGCTCCTATCATTAACATTAATTGTGGTTCATCATCATTCCAAACTTGAATATCATAAACATTAATATTATTCTGAGGTGATACTTGTATTTCGCCGTCATAATATAAGTCAATACTACCAATTGGAGCGTCAGTATCATATATACAACAGCAGTTAACACCCGGTGCTGTGCAGTCATCGACTCCAATAGTAGATATATTGTGATTTTCACCATCGCATACCATAGTCGTTTCGGAATTATAATTTGCTGCCTCAATGTCAGTACAACCCACTATATACTCACATGAACCATCGTCATTTAAATTAGAATCTAAACTATAAAATGAAGAATTTCCTGTAAATTTTATGGTGCCAGGTAAATATAAAACTTCTTGGTTAGTATTCGTATCATTTAATATATGTGGTTTGTTTAATTCAGTAGAATACCATGCACCAGTCGGTGAGCTTGATGGGAATGTCCTAAGATTAAATTCGTTATTACTAAACCACTTTGTGCAAATATATGGTGAAGAATATAAAATAGTTGGTGCATATGATTCACAATAATGATTTTCGGCAACTAAATCCGAACAACCCACCCATTGGCATGAACCATCATCATAATTTGCTGTATCGTCATAATTATCAGCCGTTGGGTCTGTACAACCCGGTACTGATATAAAGCATTCTATTGTCCTTGCGTAATAAACCCAGGCATCACACCATGGTGAGTTAGCAGTAACAGGACCTTGGCACCCAACACCATCATACAACCCTCGATACCCGTGCATGCCCATAAGATTATCGAATGACAATTGGTCATTTTCATAATCGTAATGAATTAAACCAAAATCGTATGTTTGATTACTTACTTCACCTTCGTCCCATTTTGCTGGTAAACCCAATTGTTGGCAATAACTATTTGCTGCCCCGTGTCCAAACCATGTATTATCACCGTTATCCCATGCTAGTTTATATGGTACTGCTTGAGATTTAGTGTAACCAAAACTGTTTATACAATTACTATAGCCTACATGACATGTTGGGAAGTATAAATCAATACCATTCCATTCCTCATAAACTGGACTTTCATCTGATTGAAACTGAATATTAACATTTCTATTTGTTATATATAGAGATGATATATCGGGCACCGTTGTTGTTTGTGGGTCCGTCATACCGATTGAATGACTACTATTCGAGTATATACATGGTGTATCATTGATAATATATTCATATCGCTGATAATGTCCAGCATCAGCAGTTCTTGGAAATTCAAATGAAGTTTGATATGTAGCAGCAGCATCATAATTTAACGCGTTCGTATCTATACAACCCCATTTATCAGCATAACATGAACCATCATCTATTATTGCATAAGGGTCATAGTTATACGCAGATGGTTCTGTACAACCCATACAACTTGAATTATCACCATTACATACTCCACATTCATCCATAGAATCGTTACCACCATCACATACACCACAGTCATCTAATGATGAACTCCCGTACGGAACACCTGCACAATCAGCACAAGTTGAATTATCACCTCCACATACACCACATTCATCAATTCCATATAGGCAACTATTATCATCTTCTGTTGCCTCAGAATTGTAATTACAAGCATTAACATCCATACAACCTGATACGATACTTGTCCACGAACAATAATATCCAAGCCATGACCCAGAATTACAGTCCGAACTTAGGGTTGCAGTATTCATTCCAAAAGCGGCCGTGCAACATTCTTCGGGTGTCATGCCACTCCCAATAACATTACCTGATAAGCTAGGTAGTAATGTACAGTACCTACACATACCACTATAATATGTAATAGAAAATCCGCTAGAAAAGTCACAACTACCATCATCTTCTGTAGCAAGTGGGTTATAATTATCTGCTGTTAAATCTGTGCAACCGAGTATTGGTTCAGGAGGAACTTCACTTTCATTATAACATGTTAAACTAGCGAATAGGTGCGAACATAATTGGCCCAATTCACACCCGGGGCTTTGACTTGTACCAATCCCGTTTTGCCCAACCCATGTATCGTTATTTGTACTCCAACTCCGTATCCATACATTATCTTGATTTACACCAGAGTATAAACTACTTTGCGTATCGATAGTTTCATACTCATATAAATCATAGCCAAGACCATTACAAATCTCATTTGCAGTATTATTAATTTGCGCTTCGTTTGCACCACCAAATGGTTGAGCGCTTTGATTTGCATCAGGGTATAGTAATCCATATATTATATCAGGTTGCTGGAATGTTATTGCCAATGTAACTATCTCCTATAAATATTTATATCATCATCAAATATAAATATAAAAAAATATACTATTAATTATTTAAAAGGGGAGAATTTTGATGAATTTGTATTATACTACCACTGGCTTCAGATGGGTGTGTATTATAATCATCAACCACATTTTCGGCTGCATTTAAAATTTCTTCTGTTATTTTAAATAGTTCTTGCTGTTGTTCTTTTGTTAAACCGCTCCTATCCAAGTTCACACCCCTCCAAACAAACACCAAACTCAATTACCCAATATTCACAAACCAAGGGTTGAAGTTCAAGAACTCGTACACACGAAAAAACTTCATCAGCATCATACTGCGGCATACATATACCATCACTGCTTTCCCAAATCAATTGACATATAGTAGGTGACTGGTCATGACATTGTGCTATGCCTCTACACTCAGTTAGCATATGGTTCCATGCATTTTCTCGCCAATCTAAATACCGTTTACCAGGTGTACCACCAAAAAACTCACTTTCAATCCAATGGTCAGGGTATGCATTTCCACCATTTTCCTGTGTTAATGTAGTTAATTCCCATGACGAATTCTGTGGTGATGCGTGCCACTCTAATAATAAACTCGTATCAACAGAATCAACTTCATTATTATTTGGGTCTGTAATTCTTATTAATTCACCTTGGTTCCATATAGAGTTTCCTTCAGGCCACCTGAATAGATTGACACCTGAAACTAAATGGTCATTAAATAAATCTAACTGAATAGTTGACTCGGGACTACCCAATACTATGAATTCATGTGGGGGTATGGTTATATTTGGCATCTCATCAGTATTAGTAAATCCAATTGCATAAATTCTAAATCCACCAAGATTTATGGGACTATTACTATTATTAAATATTTCAATAAATTCAGTTCCTACATACCTATCATTAATTTCTGTAATGACTATACTATTTTCATATATACTCATGTTACTACAAAATTCAGAGCTGTAAACCACAGCGTCAGGATTATAATTTTGGTCTAATTCGTCTGTGCAGCCCTGTACATAAATATAATCTATTAGTATCTGTACATGCTTTTGTTCATATTGAGGTAGTGTAAATTTATTTATCCAAACATCAAATACAGGCTTACAACCGTCAGTTTCACTTGGAGGGAATGATGTAGAATATGCACACCCATCAACTGCATCACAATATGGTCCACCCTCAACTTCAGGAACTTCTAAATATTGATTACAATATTCATTATTGTTTTGCCACTCTGTATAGTTAATTAAATCGAAGTGTAATAAACCACTTCCCTCATCTGCAAAAACTGTATCTATTAATTGGTCAGCATACATTATTGTTGCATATGTGCCATGTACTATTTCATCAACATCTTCACCAGTTGGTTTAATCCTGAAACTCGAAGTCATCAAAGGGGTAGCATTTATTGTAGTTTGAGCTGATAATAAATTTGTAATTGGAGTTTCATTATTATCTAATATGAAATCATTTGGTTCTGTAATAATATCAGGTTGAACTCTCCATATTGGGAGACCTGGGTCGCCAAATAAATTATACCAAGCATCGTAACACTTGACTGCATTATAACCACCAATAATTATATCAGAGTCTATTACAATGGAATTATAAATCTCGAATAACTGCCTCTTACCATAATTAATAACTTCACCGATAAATTCAATATTATTATCTAATATAGCATTAGCAAACCCATCGCAAAGTGGATTGTTATATCTTGTTCTTAAATGAAAATCACTAGGACCTATGTGAGCCACTGCCCCAGCTGGGTTAATGTAATTGAACATGTCATCACCATCTGGTCCAGTGATTAAACTTCCAGCCAATGTAGGATGCCCTAAGTTTAACCAGTTGTCAACCCACCACCCCCAAGAATCTGAATCCCCCAAGTCACAAGTACAAAAAAAGTTTATGGTTGGCATCCACGGATTTGCTACACTGGAGCTGATACCATTGACATCGGTAAGTACTCCATTATTAGTGCAATATAGTCGAAAATTGCCTGCCTCTATAGGAATACCAGATTGGGCACCATCCATACCATCATAAGCATATTTAAAATCTTCAGATTCACTACAAATATCGTTTGACCTCCAGTACGGTTCTGAAAAACCATCACTACCTGACCAACCTCTGTAAAACCAAAAATGGGATGGCCAATACAGATAATGGGCTCCGATTGCTGGATTCATAGTACTGGAAAATGGTAGTTTAAGTGATAAGTCCCCCATATTATATTGAATATTTTCTTTAGCGTCACTTGTTTGGTCGCATGTATAAGTGTCCCATACTCCACTCTCATACAATTTTTCTCCAATATAAATCATATTCCTGCCCGCTGAACTCGCATGAGCTGTGGACGCCAGAAGTTGAACTCTATCTAAATATTTTTTCCCTGGTATGCAATCATTTTCGGGTGAGATAGCGGAGAATGTGTCACTACCCACCCCCACACTATTCACTATTCTGCTTAATGTTCTGTAATATTTATCAACTATTTCGAGTCTTGTATATTGAATCGTTTTTAATTTCATGCGCCGCAGAGGTTCTGTACCTACAACACTCCATCTCCCAACTGAATAACTTGGGTTTTTACTGAAATAATCCCCCCTCATATCACATGCGTCAAAATCGATTCCATAACCCGGATTTATATGTTTTTCTATATAATAATCTTGGTCTGTCATGTTGTGTCGTGCCTCGTCAGTTGGTGCCGTTTGACCACTTTCTATACCTACATATGGAGTAAGCCATATGTCCTCATGAGGTATGGCCCCTATCTGCCCTTCTTTTCTGACAGCACCGTGGCTAACTGTTCCCACCAATAAAACAAATTTTAAATCAGGGTTTTCTGAAAAATATTCCATTACAGCAGATACAGGGTTGCATTCCTGACCATCAACGACAAATGGAGAATCATTGCAGTGCTCACTCCAATCTAATGCTGTTATATGGCTAGTTTCAGGCTCACCACTTGGTATAGAAACATTATAATTATTTCTTAAATATGCTACTTCAACTTCATAACCGTGTGTTCTTTTAAATTTTATAAAATTAGCAGTTTCCCACTCCATGAAGTCATGGGGATTTTCACAAATCCACTCTGGGGTCATTCCTTGTTGCCACATCTCATCGGTGCACCCAGGAGATTCGCAGCACCCATTAGCATTTTCACACACACAATTGTGATACCATGTAGGTTCCATGAATTTCCCACAATCATCTGTATCTGTACACGATGACACATATTCGTCCCATTCATTTTTTAATATATAACTGCGTGGTGGTTTATGCTCTTCAATCAAAGTATAAAACCAACTCAAATCAGCTAATATAATTAAATATTTACCCCTGGATGCCATTTATATTATCCCAATTCAACTCATTTGTATATCAGATAGATTTATATACCATATTTTTCCCAAATCATCTTTGACTCGTAAATCCTTATCTGGGAATGCAACTTCATCTATTGTAACCTCAGTATCTTTATATAACATACCATCCACGGACGGTATATCTTTCTGTATAATAACTTTTTGGCCTATTTTCAACATCTCAATCATCGTCACTTACCCTGTCCACGGTTTTGTTTTTTATAATACTTACCCTTAGTTGAACCATTTGGCCCACCACCTTTGTGACTTCGTTTGGTGTTTATACCATTACCTTGTTTAGTTTTTTTAACTCTTTTACCTTCGTTTGATTGTGCCATATCGTCTCCTATTTACAAAATACTTTTGATTTATTAAAGAATGCATTAAATGAATAATGACAATTAGGGCATAATAATCGTATATTATCTTGTGACCAATTTTTAGTATCACCATCTATAAAATCAATCGCTAAACAAATTAAATCTGTATTTAAATTCGTTTCATTATATCCACATTGAGCACATTCTTCTTCCAAATATCCCTCATTGATTAATCGTTTTTTTATGACTGCTCTGGACCAATTCCTTGGGATAGGGCCACCTGAAAATAACCTCTCTAAAGGTATTTTATGAGTAGCCCAACCTTTTTTGATACCAAAACCTTTTGGGTTTTTATGTTGTTCAAATACACCATAGTATTTAGCCCATTTCTTATAAGTATTATAAGAAACTTCTAACCATCGAGCTGCCCCTGCAGCTGACTTTGATTGTGATTGAGAATCCTCAATCATTTTCTTTGTTAATATTCGCCGTTTACCAGGTAATTTTAATGGTTTATTAAATCCACTCACATTAATTTTTTTGGTAAACATGAGTATTTTGTTTGAACACTGAAATATCACCTGTTCTCATATTAACACCCTTGTTATCCTCAATTTTTTTATGTGGTGCATTAGAATCACTATGCATTGTATTTAACCAAAATAAATCATCATTTTCAATTTCTGAAAAATATAGTTGTTCAAACTCTGTCCCAGCTGATGGTGGGTTATAAAAATCTTCTACGGAATCATTCATATTTATCTCCTCGCGTAAATTCTACCATCAATGGTTAATTCATCGGGCATAGACGGAACATTGGTTACATCATGTGACCATTCATTTTCCATTTGACCAAGCAATTTGTAAATAAAATCAAATTCCTCATCAACGATGCCGCCGTTCCCAGCTTTATCTATTTTATCATAAACAGATTCTAACGCATTCTTTAATTTATAATTAACTACTTCTAATCCTTCATTGTCTATTACCATCGTAACCTCCTAATCAAACAACAATTGCTGCTTGTGTTTTTGTTTTTCTTCATTCTTAGATGTATCACTCATTTGAGTTTTATTTAAAAAACTCATTAATCCATCTCCTATAAATTTTAAATCTTTCCAAGCCATATTTCTTACAAAATACTCTTGGCTGTCATCTAAAATAATTGACATCAATTTTTGAATATATGTCCCATATTTATCTTCCATTATCACTCCTAATTTACTATAATTTTCAACGAATCAGTATGATGTATTTCACATTGGTCAATATACCCAGAATAAACTATAATCGTATCACCTACAAATTCATTCCAAATACTTATCACAGTTTTTGCAACACCCATTTCATCTGTATATGAATTTTTATTTACTATATTCGTCCACTCACCTTGGATATATACTTCTTTATTAGACATCCACGCAACCTTTTCGTTATAACCAACTGAACCTGTATTTGCTTCAATTGTAGCAAATGTTTGTGTATAATTACTCAATAATTCTATGTGATAAAACCCGTTGTTATGTGCTAATGGTACATCTAATTCCAAGTAACAATCGGATTCACATATTAAAGTATTATTACACCCAATACATAGTATATATATAAATATACAACTATATAATTTTATCAGGTTTTTTTTTAGTTTTAATTGATTTTTTCTCATCATTCTGTTCCTTTTTGTGTTTATTATTTTTTCTCATCTTTTCAAATTTAATGCAATCATCTGATTCATCATACATTTCTAAATCTCGGATGTCAACTTTTGGCATTATAATCCTCCTACCATGATATAATTTACAACAAAATATATATATAAAACAAGTCTTTTTTTATACAACTGCTCTACCCTTTAAATCCTTCCAATCTTCTTCTGGCCTTACTTGTAAATTTGTTTCCCAAGCACCCTTTAATACATTTGCATCAACCCCAATACTTTCAGCATAAGTTATCATTGCTTGAACATCTTTTGGAAAACATGACCCCCCGAAACCCAATTTACCATCTGGTCCTGGAACTGATAAATGGGTGTGCCCTACTCTACCATCTCTGACAAATCCTTCTATAGCCATATCCCAATCTACATTAGAATTATCCGATATCCGTTTCATATCATTTAAAAAAGAAACCTTTGTAGCTAAATAACAATTAGTCATATACTTTATAATCTCGGCAGTTTCAAAATTAGTTCGTATAACTGGTATAGTTTCACCAAACCGTTGTTTAAATAATTTAGACACTTTCAAAGTATGAGAATTTTTACCACCCAAGATAATCCTCGATTGGTTAATAAAATCAAATTTAGCTGACCTTTCTGTAAGAAATTCTGGGTTAAATACAATGTTAATACCTTTAAATTTTTCCTGTATAGATGCCGTTGAGCCCGGTACCACAGTTGACCTTAATAGCATTATATTATCTGTTCTACGATTAACCCTTGATATGTCAGAAAATACACTATGTACTATACTCAAATTCATTGAACCATCTGGATTAGCTGGAGTTGGTACTGAAACAAAAATAAAATCTGATTCATTCACAGTTTCATATAATGAATGTGTCGATTTATCTGGGTCTTTATCATATATACGAACTTCAGCATCACACCCAACATTTGGTGAAAATCCGAACTGTACTGCTGAACCCACAAAACCTTTACCTACTATACCTATTTTATACATGTATTAATTCCTCCTCATAAGTTTTTAAACTATTTATTGTTATTTCAAATATATCTAACTCAAATTCACCTAATTCACCACTATCCCGTATTATATCAGGTAATGATGTTAGAAAGTTAAAGCTTTCATTTGTTAATTGTTTACCATCAAACCTAACAAGTATATCATTATTCTTTTCAGCGTGGATTGAATATACACGGTCATTCAAATTGTATAATGTATTTACTTGTTCTCGCTGTTTATAATCTTCCCATGCAAAATCTGTATAGATTGTTGAACACCAAGGTTCAAGTGTTTCTAATATCTGACGATTACAATTCTTTATAACAAACCCGATATTGTATTTTGGTGGTATGATTGGTTTTAGATATTCATCGTGCTGTACAAAGTGACCCCATTTACGGATAAAGTTTCGTGTGCTCCGCTCATTCTGTATTAACCATTCACTCGTTTCTCTGTTCTTCATAAATACCTCACCATCTGGATTTCGTTTAGCCCCATCAGCAAATCTACTCCCTCTACAAGTCATGTGATAAACGGTGCCAGCCCAAGTTTGAATTAGTTCATATTCAGCCAACACAAATCTATTGAATATATCGGAATCTTCTTTTGATTGAGGAGCATATAATGGGTCGTGTCCACCAATCTTCTGAAAGTCTGATTTATAGATAGCCCATGGAGCAAATACACCTCGAGTACATTTATAACTATTTTCGTCTGCATTCTTATTCGCAAATTTCATGAAACCAACCTCATCAAATTCCTCAGGTTCTATACCAAAATCTTTAAGTATCTTTTCAGGCCCTGGAGGATGTAATGGTGGTTCTATTCTTGTAGCACTAACTACTTTACCAGGAGCTATATGTACATTTATCTCCCTATCTAACCCTGGAGATGCGTACATGTCCGCATGCCAAATCATAACAATATCGTTTGTAGCATAATCGTTAATCAATGTATCATATAGAATTGTATGACCCAATCTTGTTGGACCTTCGTTTCTATGTATCTTTACATTTTTATCTTTTTTAGTAATTTCTTGCATCCATTCCCAAGTTCCATCATCTGAAAAATCATCTGCCATACATATTTCGTGCATTGGGTCTAAATTCTTTCTTATAGAATTGTATGACCATTGTAGGTATTTTAGATTGTTCCGTGATGGTTGGATAAAACTAATTGGTCTCATTGAAAATTCCTATCATTTTGTTTAAAAATATTTGTTCTGAATAATGTTTTTTATATAAATCCTTAGTTTGGTTTGAACACCGCTCATAAAATTTTATATCTGTTTTTAATCTTTTAGCTAACTTTTTAGCACTATATATATCACCATCTGAAACAGATAATGCAGGATGTAATATACTTTGAGTATTTACATTATCATATCCGATACACGGTATCCCAAGATATGAGCAATTTAAATTAAATGTACCTGCAGATGGAGTCCCTAATTGTACACCATATTTATGCTTAGATAATTCAAATATCCAATCGCGCCAAGTTACCCAAGGTAAATGATTGATGTCTAATCCCGTTTCATCTTTTTTCATTCTACCAGTTGTCGGTGCCCATATATCATCAGCGAGCTCGCGTGCTACCATATACGAGTCGAACCCCCTATAAATACTAACAAAGTTACCACCTATCATGACACTATTAGTTTTAGTATCACTAACTTTTATATTATCGGTTATCATCAATGATTGCATCAAATGGCATTTATCACCAACTATACCTCTATAATATTGTAAATCCAAATCATTATGACATAAAATCATATCCATATCAGCTAATACATTGAAATACCAAATTTGTTCTGCTATAGGGTCATCTTGCCAATACCAATATGTACTTTCTTGCATAGATATAACTTTATTACATATCCGTTTTAATGTTTCAACTAATGGATATTCGATTAAATGCTGTCGCTTTTTAGGTATTATTACAATACCAATGTCATATAAATTATCGGGTAACCCATTTAATGCAGTTAATGGGTGATGAACTGCACCAAGTGCATGTATCCAGGCCATATCAGTTCGCATATTAGGATTTTCTCTTGGAACTTTTCCTGTATATCCACCTTCAGTAAAAAAACCTATTTTCATTAAAAATATCCTTTGATTAATTTAAATGATTCGACATGTGACAACCCTCGCATTGAACATTGATACACTCTATGAAAATCTGTTAATACATCCTCATTAAAAAATGACTTATGCTGCTGTGATATAAACTTTTTTAAACCACTTAATTTTTTATACCATACTATATTATATGGAGTTTTAACATCACTGCGACGGACATCTAAATCTAAGTCAACGAAAAAATTTGGTTCCCATTTTTCCAATGTACTTGGTGTTTTATAATTTATTATACCACATGACTTTCTACGAACTAATGCATCCGATATTGTGTTTATAAACCTATGTTCAAAGTGTGCATCTTCAGCAGGTGGTACGAATATAGCATCATAATCAGATACCGTTACTAAACTTTCTATTTTATTAATTAATTCATCTTCACCAACATCTTTTACATACTTCACATCTAAAAATTTACCTGAAATATTAGAATATAATTCCCATATCGAACTACATTCATCATGTCTATTAACTGCAGAGGTATCATCAAAATCACCACCCTGCGATGTTACTATAATATCAAATTGTGTATTTTTAAATTTTATCATCGAACCCAGCATTGCATATTCAATATCATCTGGGTGTGGAGACAAACATAACACTTTACTAAAATCTAATAATCTAAATTCTTTATCGTTTAAAACTATTGGATATGGTGGCATATATAACCTCTTTTAAATTGATTTAAATAACCTATCAGTATAAATTTTTATACCTCTTCTTCTTAAATAATCTCGTAAATCTTCCGAAACATCATTAATGTATCCATCGATTTTTCTATCATCTATATAATAAATAGTGTACATATTTTGCTGAACAAGTATTATTTTTCCATTTTCATATTTTGTTATTGTATCTGTTATTTTTTTTATTTCATGTAATTTATTCCAATCAGATATAATACCTTGTATTATCTGGCTTTGTTCAACTTCACTTATCTTTTTTGGGTAATAATTTTCTTTTATGACTTTACATGGTGACCCTACTGCTAAAGAGCCGGCCGGAATATCTTTATTTATTATTGAACCAATCCCAATGACTGAATTATCACCAATAGTTACATTAGGTAAAACTATATTTCTTGCTGGCAACCACACATTATTTCCAATTTTAACTGGCCCAAAATCTGAGGGGAACCCCTGTAATACATCTAACCACGCCCCATGTGTCCAAATCATAACTTCAGCACCTATACCAACATCATCACCTATTTCAACTGATTCTGATGGGTTGATAATTGTGTTTTCAAATATCCCTACATGTTTACCTATTTTGACATTTGAATTTGGCCCATTACAACCACCTCTACCAACTTCGACTCCATCACACATATATAACCAATCATCAGCTTCAAAACGGTTACATGTTATTTGAACATTGTCACCAATCACTGAAAATTTACCAATTTTTATAGTTTCACATTTTATATGTACATTGTTACCTATTACAACAGAATCATCTATCTCCATTTGAGGACAAGAAATTTTACTATTATTACCCAATTTAAAATTATTCATTAAATATATCTTCCCATGTGTATTCCTTCACTTGGTTGAACATATTATAAGCATTATATTCACACCATTTATTTCCTTTAGCATACCAATCGTTGCTCATTCTCTGTCTATTTACAGTTTCACCACTTTCACCTAAAACATACATTCGTTTTTTAGGGTGCCGTCTATTATGAACTAAAAATATATTTTTTATCACAAATTGGATGGTATGGTCTCCCATTAACTTAGTAAATATATTTTGGAATGCTGTATCTTCATGTACAAAAAACACTGACTTTGGTATATTTACTCCAGCTCTAATCAAATCGGCTGATATAACTAACCCACAACCATTAAATTTTGGCTGTTTTAATATTCTTATATCTATATCATCCACCTTATCATTAATAGCATTCATTTCATCAAGTGTAGAATTATGCCTGACATCCCACCAAGGTACTGGGGCTCCCTGTAAATCTTCTTTATGTTCTTTGATGGTGAACTCTGTATGCTCAACTGGTTCCCAGCTTTTATCCCACATCTTACAAGTCCCAAAAAAGGCTACATATTTATAAATTTCACTATCACGAGCCGAATTATGTAAGGAATCCAATACTTGAAATGTCTGTTTTGGTATCAATGAATCAGTTTCACCCCACATCAAAACATCTACTTTTTCACAATAGTTGTTATTAAAATCCCTACGATAGTCTGCTATCGTATAAATAATATTCTCATCATTGATGATTAAATTTAAGTTATATTCACATCCTAATGCTAAATCACAATCAACATCATAGTTAAAAATATCATTCAATATTTTCTTATATTTATTTTTTATAGACACCATAGTGATTTGTTCATCATCAATCTTTTCCAATGATTGGGAGCAATTAAAATATAAATCAATTACTATATTTTTTTTATTTTCAATCACATCGACTGCGGCCTTAACGCTCTGTAAATATTCCTCTATCAATTCGATTTCATACCATTGAACTAAGCAACCAATAGCAAATTTATGTTTAATTTTAATCATTTAACTCCCCATAAAAATACTCATAAGTTTTCTTCATCCAATACAGCGTTTTGTCAGCGTTAGAATTATCAGGTATAGCATTAAATTGGTATATCCAACCACATTTTACAAATGTCATTTGTTCATCTAAAATTTCCTTCCTAAACATATCAACCATACTATATTGATATGGGAATAATTTAGTTTCAAAATCAGATAAATTTAATATAAAATTCAAAACAGGTTGGTCTGTCCCAGTATGAAAAGTATTTTGCATCTCAATTATAGCTTCCCTATTGTTATTATAAAATTCAATCATAGATTTATATAACGGTCTATGAGTTTTATTTATTATTTGAAACCCTGCATTAATATACTTCCAAAATGGAAACATTTTATTATTGAATAGATATTTGGAATAATTTTCCATACTTCTGAGGGTCCAATCATAACTACCATCACAATGAGTTGCACAAAATTTACCATCACTCATATCAAAAAAGTTAGGTGTATCTGGATGGATTATACTATCCACATCTACCACTAATATTTGGTTATAATCGATACCTTCTTGGTCTAATAAATCAAATGCATAATATCTTTGCCAATTAACCTTCATGTGCTCATTTGGATGTATTAGTTTATCTAATACAAATAACTCACAATCATTTTTTTCACACCATTTTTTCCAAGATGCTATCCCATAGTCATATGGTTTACTTCGCCATGGATATTCTGGGACTGTAACTGCTAATACAAAAACAACATTTTTACTCATACTTACTCCCTATTGCAGCCCACACTTGGGACATTAAATTAGTTCGCTCATTTTTAGCTATACCATTAAAAAACCAAACATACCCATATTTGATAAAAAATGGCGTTTTATCTTCATTTAATTGCCAATTATAACTAAACATCTCTTTTCTATGCAAATGTGTTAATTTGAACGCTATCGGTAACTCTAAATTAACATCAATATTTTTAATTTGCAACCAATAATTTATAGGGGTTTGTTCTGTCCCTTTTTTTATAATATTGTCTTGTGCTTCTATAAAATCATCTATGTTATTTAAATACAACTGCTTAAATGATTCAAAAAATTCTCGATGATTTTCGTTAAAAACCATAAACCCCGAACTGATATATTTAGCTATATCAAACTCAAAATTGTCAAAATAAGATTTATACCCCTCAATACTATTATTTATCCACCCTAAATTATCGTTATCCACCCATGCAGTAAACCTATCACCAGTCATATCGAAAAAATTGGGTGCATCCCATTTAATCATTGATGAACTATCTACTAATGCAATTTGATTATAATTTATATCTCGCTTATCTAATTCATCAAACACAAATATAGCCTTTTGCCAATTAACTCTATATTTCACTAAATCTTGCTCAGTAGGTTCCTCGAATGGTACAAATAACACATCATTTTTTTCACACCAATATTCCCATGATTTCCTTGAATACTCAAAATATCCAAACCCACCATATTTATCAGATAAATCAGAATTTTTTATTCCTACCCACCACACTACATTTTTTTTATTCACCCTTTACTCCTATAATAATGTAACCAATAATTAATCATCTCATCCAACATTGTGTTAAATGTATAATTATGCTCCCATCCTAATATCTTTTTAGCTTTTGAACAATCACCTTTCAATATATCTAATTCTTCTGGTCTGTAAAATTTATCATCTTGACTTACATATTGTTTCCAGTCTAAATCCAAACTGGCAAACACATATTCACATAAATCTCTAACAGTATGAGATATCCCAGTAGCACATACAAAATCATCTGGAGTATCGTGTTGTAATATCAACCACATGGCTTTAACATAATCTTTAGCATGACCCCAATCCCTACTAGCATTTAAGTTTCCTAAAGTCAATCTATTTGACAACCCCATTTTTATTTTACATGCCTCCTTTGCAACCTTATTTGTAACAAAATTAGTACCCCGGCGCGACGATTCGTGATTGAATAAAATACCATTACTTAAAAATAATCCATATGAATTTCTATAATTTCTAACTAAGTTGTATCCAAATACTTTAGCACACCCATACGGTGACACTGGATCCATTGGTGTTGTTTCTCGTTGATACCCATCTATGTCTATATTATTACCAAACATTTCAGATGATGATGCTTGATACATTTTTGTTTTTGGGCACACTAACCGTATAGCTTCTAATAAATTCAGTGTTCCAATTGCAATAGTTTGTGTAGTATAGATTGGTTGGTCAAACGATATTCTAACATGGGACTGTGCGGCTAAATTATATATTTCATCAGGTTGGACTTTCTGTAACACACTTATTAATGATGCCATGTCTGTCATATCCGCATATTCTAAATTCAATTGTGTAAATATATTTTCTAATCTCGCAGTTTGATTCTCTGCTACTGAATTTCTTTTTAAGATGCCGTGGACTTCGTACCCCTTTTCAAGTAATAATTCTGCTAAATAAGAACCGTCTTGGCCGTTTATTCCCGTAATTAAAGCTGTTTTCACTCAGTAACCTCATCATTAATTATATTACATATAAACTTTATTTCATCATTAGTCAAGTGAGGATGGTTGGGGACATAGCACCCGTATTTATTGATTATAGATGCATTTGGTAATTCTAATCTACCATATTTCTTAATATAAAATGGCTGCGTTCCCATTGACCCACATATCATTGGCCTAACTTCAATATCATTGTCTTGTAATTTCTTTACTATTTTATCTCTATTTGGATGAATTATAGGATAAGCAAAATTGGAAATGAATGAATCGGGCGTTGGATTCACTTTCCAATAATCATTCTTTATTAACTTTTGGTATAACTTAAAATTATTTTCTCTTTTTTCACCCCATTCATCTAATTTGTCTATTTGATTTATCCCAATAAATGCTTGTAAATCTGTGGACCGTAGATTAAACCCAGGATGGTAAAAAGTGTACATAGCATCAAATTCTGATACTGACCAATCGTGTTGCAAAGTAATTTGTGAACTTTTACTTAAATCCCTATCCCAACCATGACTCCTCAATGATAATAATAATTCATATAATTCTTCATCATCTGTTGTAACAAAACCACCTTCAATTGTTGAAATATGATGTCCAAAATATGTTGAAAAGCTTGACATTTTACTGAAAGTCCCGAGTTTCTTATTCTTATATTCACACCCCATTGATTCACAAGTATCTTCTAACAATGTTACATTATACTGCAAACATAACTTTACAATTTTTTCCATATCAGGAACTAAACCCAATACAGATACAAACATTAATGCTGATGGGGAGTGTAGTTGAAATAATTGTTCTAAATGATTTAAATCAACTGACAACTCTTTTATGTTAGAATCACATAAAATAGGTTCCATTCCTAATTGCATCACGGGAGCTAAATCTGTTGACCAAGCAACCGATGGGACTACCACCTTATTGTTTTTCATGTAATGACCTTCTTTTAATGCAGACAACATTAAAAGATTAGCAGATGAACCTGAATTACAAAATACTGAATATTTTCTTCCTAACCATTTAGACCACTTCTTTTCCAACTCCATGGTCAGTGGACCCTTTGTTAATCTTGGATAAGTTTTTAACCAATCTATTAATTGGTCAATATCATCATTACCTATTGTATCTTTTACTAAAGTTATCATTGTTTTAAACTCCATTCTTCCCAAGTCCATTCACCCTGTTTCCAATCCATTGAATGGGTTACCTTTAATTTTTTTACTATTTCTCTTTTTCTTTTTTCTGCATTTTTATCAAAGTTATGAAATTGAATTTGGAGTTTACCTATTTTTAATATGTCACCACCGTCAATTAAATATTCTAATAAATCATATTCACCACCTTCAATATTTATTTTAATCAAATCTATATGTTTAATTTCATTTTGTTTTATAAACTCACCAAAATGTTTTATTTCGCATAATACTAATTCATCTGTATTTTGTTTTGTTTTATAAATTGATGATGAATCACCACCAATATATAATGATATAAGTTCATTATTACTACCTAACCCATAATTAAAACATTTAATATTATCGTTCCCCTTGAATCTATTAACACAATGAGTATAATATCCTTCAACTGGCTCAAATAAAAATATAGAACATGCACATATATTGTGTATTAGTCCACTATAAGTGCCGTTATAACCACCTAAGTCAAATACTACACTACTGTCAGTTAAATAATTTTCTGGTAATCTTAAATGCTTCATAATTTACCCTTTACTGCATCATAAGTAATTTTTATACCATCTTCCAATGATGTGAATTTAAAATCTTTTAGAATTGATAATAATTTGGAAGAATCAACATCTTTTCTAAATTGTCCATCTGGTTTATTATTATCATAATATACAACTAAATTTTCTTTATTACAAGCTTTTTTTGCTATTTCTGTAATTTCGTCTATACTATACACTTCTGGTGGAGCTACATTAAAATTACCAACTATATTATTATCAATCATATATTTGATAACTCTAGCCAAATCACCACCATGCATAAATTGCCTTAATGGTTTACCAGTACCCCATAGAGTCATTTCAGTATCATTCTCATATATTTTTTTAATTAAAGCAGATACAAAATGACTATTATGTTCTTCATATTTATCATATTCTCCATATAAATTACAAGGTATTAAATAAGACCATTTTTTATTGTATTGTTTTACATAAGAATCAATATGGGTGGCCATGCATCTTTTTGCAAACCCGTATGAAAAATTAGTTGGTGTTGGTGGTCCATTAAATAAATCTGTTTCCACCATCGGATAAGTATCAACATGGTCTGGGTAAATACATGTGCTTAAAATACTTATAACTCTATCCACTTTAAATTCATGACATTTTTTTAGTATATTTGTATTCATCAAAATGTTTTCTTCTAAATAATCCACTGGGTAGGTTATGTTATCCATGATACCACCCACTTTAGCTGCCAAGTGAATAACTATATTGGGTCTGAAAAAGTCAATCATTGCATCCACACGATTGATGTCCATCAAATCAAAATTTTTGGATGATACATAAATAGCGTCTGGTAAAATATCTTTAAGGTGTTTACCTACCAAACCACTACCACCCGTAACTAATATTTTACTCATTCACAATACCTATTATTTCAGAAACTACTTTTTGGTCTTTTTCAAACATGACATCATCACTTTCGCTATCCGTTACCCAATCTGCTTTTAACTTACCCCGCTTAAATAAATGGCATGATTGCATAATAAATGTGGTATTAGTTCCTAAAATACGAATACCATCACCTTTACACCTCTCATCCAATTCCCATTGCCATAATGTCATCTTAGGATTAAGATATTTTAAAAAATATTCTTTAGACCACAATGACCATACTGCTGATTTTCTGTAATTCGCATTCTGAGCCATTTCTATTATATTATATTGCTCAAGTTGTTCAACTACACTATGCTGTTTATCACTAACTTGGTCTGTTAAAGAAATTCTACCAACTGAATCTAACCTCATTTTTTGTTTTAAATGTGTTAACATTTTTTTATTTACTTTCCTAATAGGTAAAAAATCATCAACTGAAAAAATAAAATGTTTATCTTTTATTTTTGAAAAAAATCTGATTAAGTCACCCCCAACATGTTCTGGACCTCTATCCTCACCTAATGAAACAAAAGTAAAGTTTTTTTCAAGTTTTACAGCTGGTTCTTTATACCCCAATATAAAAACTTTAGGATTGGGTTTCCAAAATTTATTTATGCAATATTGTAAAGCTTTTATCACAAAATTACTTTTATCTGATGTTAAAATATATATATTCATTATAAAACTACCTCCTTACCTGCACCTATGTATTTTAAATAATCGATTTTTGAATAATCGTAATTGTTAAGTCTATAATTTGTCCAGTCACCTGCATAAGGTCTGTTTACATTGATACAACCAGCTATCATATCTATACCTGCACCAACATCCATAAAAACAGCGTTCGTGTATTTTTTAAATTTGTGTAGTATGGCTGATTTAGCATGACCTATTCCCAATAAGAATATGTTAGAATCAGATTGCTTTAATTGATTACCAACAAATTCTTCTACCATTTTAATATCATCACAAGCATATTTTTGAGGGAAATGTATATAATCATTAAAACGGTCCAAACCCAAATACTCTTTATACCTATCATGTTGCAGTAGTTCTTCAATTAAATATAACTTTTCACTGGCCCCAATTAATCCAATTTTACCATTAAATTTTTCAAAAAACCATTTATTAGCAACCAACCCATAACCATATTCTGCAGGATAATCTATATTCGTGTTAGGTATTATTTCTTTAAATTTACTAACATTTTCAGGATATATCTCACAAGTATAATAATCATTTAATTTTGAACCTTCGACAAATTCATTGTGATTAATATCAGAATATGACTTACTTAAAGCTCGTTTGCCAGGAGATGCACTACCCACTCCCACTCTCTTTAAAAAGTAATAATCTCCATCACCAAATTTATAAAAAGTTTTAGATTCTTTATTATCAACTAACCCCGTTAAATGATTTTTAAATTGTTCTAATTTAACTTGAAAATCAGGAAAAGTATTAGGATTATGAAAACAAGGATTTGCATCATTATTTATAGTTCCCTGTATTGTATATTTGTCTAAATACATATTATTAAACCTTATCCTCAAAATATTTATTCACCCAATACACAACATAATCAATATCTTCTTCCTTCATTCTGTTATGGCATGGTAATGATATTAATTTTGTCCATTCAGTTTCACATACTGGGTATTCCCTATCATGCACAATTGGACCATATTTATATAATGGTTTGAAATGAACAGAAGTATGTATTTTTTTATTACCCAAATAATCAATTAAACTATCTCTATGCTCCGATGGGACTCTTGCTACATAGTATTGCACCGTTTCTGAATGTGGTGGTCTTTCAATTAATGGGTTTAATTCTTTATTATATCTTGATTGTATATGTCTCCTAAATTCTAAATGTTTAGGTAATTTCTTCATCTGCTCTAACCCAATAGCAGCTAATATGTCAATCATATAATATTTATACCCAAGAATATCAACTTGATAATCCCAAGCGTATCCAGGCTTCCCACTTGCACCTTGACTTCTACTCCATGTCGATGAAACACCAAACCAAGTCATCTCCCTACATTTATCAGCGAGCTGTTTATCATCTGTTGTAATCATGCCACCATCCCCCATTGGCATAGTCTTAACTGCTTGAAATGACCAAACAGCACAATCACCACCGAGTCCTGCACCAGGTGTCCAGCAGCTATGTGCAGTATCTTCAAGTATAAACCCATCAAATACTTTTCGTAATTCTCTGTAATCAGCTGGGACTCCTGCTTGATTTACAGCTATTAATAATTCACTATTTGGTTTTTTATATTTTCTAACATCTTCTGGGTCTATACATAATGTATCTCGTTTAACATCAACAATATTTGAAGTAAAACCATTCCAAAGAGGTATAATAGCAGTTGCAATAAATGATATTGCCGGATTGATTACATCAATTCCTTTCCAGCCCATTGCCTTCATAACCAAATCTTGGCCGTGTGATGCACTTGTAACAGCTATAGCATATTTATGTCCAACCATTTTAGCAAACTTTTCTTCAAATTCAGCAACTTTTGGCCCTTTACCCCACCAACCACTTTCAATCACCTGCTGTATAGCAGATACTTCTTCTAACCCGCCCTGGGGGCCTAATACGGGTAACATATTTTCGCGTATATCTAACTTATTCATAGCATAATCCTTCATCTATTTTTTCATAAAACCGTTTAAATTCATCGAATAACTCCTCAGGTGAGGAATCATAAATATCAAAATTATTATATTTATCAAACACTTTGATATTTTTTAAATTATTTGTTAATTCTCTTTCCCATTTAAATTTTAATCTATATCCTTCCTCAACAGTCTGCTGAGTAAATGAAGGTGCATCTTTTATAAAAAATGGGAACACTGCTGTCCCTGATGAGCCATATATACTACATTCTGTTAATTGTAATAAAGCAATCTGTTCTTCAACTGAATCAGCTCCACTAAATGATATTGGCATAATATAATCTTTATTTTTCTCATATACCTCTGTATCTGACAATGTCAAGCCCCCGCCTGCACTACTATCCGGCTTCCTAGCTATACCTATCATCACAACATTAACATGCAATTTATTTATAATCATATCCACTAATGTTTCCCAATGAGTTGGGTTCCAATCGAGTTTACATGTATTGCCATATCGTGTCCGAATACGAGCCATTATTGCAATAGTTTTCCTATCATTATCAAAATAATCATTTAGTTGTGTTCTTATTTTATTATATATTCTTGGTGATGCAGTATAATGTTTATAAATCCCATATGGTTGCTCTGATAAAGTTCGCTCTGCTGTTATTGGATAAATCCCTGGATAATATACTTCTATATGGTCATAATTATCTTTAATAGAATTTAATTTTTCGTTGACAAAATCTATTAAAAAATCTGGTACTACATCACCACCACCCGCTATATGCTCACCGTAAGTAGCAGGATATAATAATTTATCATCAACATCTTTTGGATATGATATATAACCAATAGTAAAATCCTCATATAAAACTTGACGACCATTGAAACCAACAGCTATTGCATCCCAATCTGAATAATTATCATTCTTTATTTTTCTAATTTCAGGAATCCACCAACTTAATTCATAACAAAACTCACCACACCATGGCCCAAATACTATTAATTTACGCATATTCAACACTCACCCCCTCTAATTGACTAAATATATTATACAGATGTACTGCAAAATTCTCATAATTATTTGCTCTATCAAATTCATTTCTCATATTTTTAACTAATCGTTCCCTTATATTTTCATAATCAGCTAATATCATATCAATTTTTTCTATAATATTCGACCAATCATAAGTTACGGAAATATAGCTATATGAATCAAGATAAATATTTGGTACAGTTTCTATATAACTTAAATCTGGTTTTACTAATACACTACCAAACATAGCAGATTCTAAATCTCTTGGTGCCATTTCACCATAACCATATGGTGCCATTATTATTTTTGAGCTATACATTTTTTTATAATACTCATTCTGCGATACACGCTTACCACCATCTAATTTTGCAATATTATATTTATCACCTAATATGTTCAGTAATTCCTTTCTATGCTTATCATAATAATCCGTTTGGCATAATTCATGTTCATATACTTTGGTTTTTGTTGGAAATCCAAACATACAAGATATATCATATTTTTTTTCTATGTGTTTATAATCATACCAATTCGGTTGAATTGTTGATAACCAATTGCATCCAGATAACTTCATTTTTGACTTCATCATATCAATATCAGGGACTGAATATTCACCTATACCCCAATACATTCTACCATTTGCCCAACCTTTTTTATACAAATCAAAATCTTTAAGATATGAATTTTTAAGAAATAGCTTAGCATTAGATTCCCTAAACACATCAATAGCTCCAATTAAAGATGTAGAATCCTGCCCGTCAATTATCATGTAATCACCAGTTATCCTTGAAATAAATTCCAACCCACCGTCTATTGATTCCTTAAGTGATTTTTTTTTATCTATAATGCTTGCTTGACCGACCCATGCATAATCATACGAATCGCCATCTGTAAACTCAATCCCTATTTCCTTTAAATAATTTTGAGCAAAAATAAATGGTCTAAATGTAGTTTCGTTCCGATGTATATTTTTTTCTAATAATTTAATTTTTATCATTTATAATGTTATAATATTTTTCATTCTGCTGTTCTTGGCGTTTTATGTCCTTATGGTGATATATTGCAAATTCATCTTGAGCTGGTAAATGTGAATACTCTTTATAACCAACCAAAGTTTCGTGGACTGGTTTTTCCCATCTGATATTTGGTCTGTTTTTCCAAATCCTACCCTGATAATCATGTGGCCAATTTATTAGTGGTTTGTAAAATGTAACTAATTTTTTCATATAACACCTCTTTATCTTTTGTATGTTCTTCCCAAATAACAAAAACTTCCTTTCCAACATCCATAGCTCTTTTAACTTTGTCTGCATCATTTACAACCGTTTCTTTTTGTATTTGTGATAAATTATTTCTATCTAAATATTTAGTTGGATTAGCGTGCCAGTAATCACCATGTACTTCAATTATTTTATTATAATCTGTTAAATAAAAATCGTAAAATCTAACAGTCTTTTCAGTTCTGGGATAAGATGACCAAATAGGATATTGTTTTATATATTTTATTTCCATATCATCCAACACTCCCATCACTGCTAATTCTGGTTTAGTATCTCTATTTATAGGATATTTTACTCTACCCTCAGCATATGCTTTTCTTATTCCTATTGTAGCGTTTTTTATAACTTTTTCCCTATATTCAGTATCTTTCCAATGCTCAATAGAAGCTTTAGATATTAGTTTTTTCGTATTTTCAGTATGTACAAATCCTTTATGATTGTCACCCATTTTAGCTAATATTTCATTAGTTTCACGAGTCAATCCTTTATTCCACGGTGGTGCCGTTTTTCTATATTCTACCATAGCTTTAGAAACTTTTTTACTCATTCCCATCAATGAAGGTGAAGTATCTTTGGTTAATCCTTTAGACCAACCACATCCACATTTCTGACATTTTCTGTTTTTTTGTTCAGCATCATCTCTACTATATTTTTGAGTATAAGTAATTTCTTTATTACATTCTGGACAATTTCTTTTCCATTGTCTATTCATATAAATCCTTCCCTGACAATTAGTACCTAATATAAATATAGAATTAAACATCTTTTTCTTCAATAATTAAATTATATTTTTCCAATAATTTATATTCATCCGAATTTGTGTCTAATACTTTAGTATGTTTCATACTATCTAAATGTCCTATACTCCAATGCCATGCAAGTATATGTTCTTGTGTTATACCCTCTACTGTATTAATTCTCGGTACCCAGTATAAATCAACTGCCGGATTTGCTTCTAATATTGGTTTTAATGATTTTATAAGTTTTTTATGTGGGAGTTCATCAGCATCTAAATTAAAAATATAATCACCAGAACACATATTTTTTAAATGATTTTTTTGACCCGCAAAATCACCTAATAAATGCCGTTGTTCAAATATAATATCATAAACTGAAACTGTAGCGTCCAATATTTTTTTCGTTTCTTCATTATCCGAATAATCATCGAGTATTATAATTTCATCCTCATCATCCTTATATTCCACAAGGAAATTAATTAAATCCATTAAGGATTGTGTTTCATTATGTGTTAATATAGCGTATGATATTTTCATTTTTATTTATCCTTATATGATGGAGGAACATTATCCGTCTGCACTTCCATTTCCTGTTCAATTAACGCTTTAAATAATTCTGCAGATTTTAATGCATAATTAGTGAGGTTAGCATCTTTACGGGCTTTTTTCTCTATAACATCAAATCTATAATTAATTAACGATAAATTACGAATATTGGATATTTTATATGTCCTATAGCAATTTTTTGTCCTTGGTTTAATCATCAATGTAGGTTTTATAACGAGTTCATATAATTTATATGTATCAACTTTATTAGAATAATCTATATGAGCTACACCACCATCAGTAATCGTGGACTTCATTTGACCACTCACATCACTGACCTGCACATTAACTCGCTTACTTATTGCATCAAATAAATGTTGGACATCGGCCTCATATAAATAATTAAAATTAATGCAATGTATTGAATTAGTTGTATTATCCACACCCAACAATAATACGAGTGGATTTTTATCTTGCACATTTGGTTTAGAATAATTAAAATTTATAATCATACCTGGGACTAAATCATATTTAGCAATACCTTCTCTACCCAATATCCTACGATTATGATTTAATTTTTTATTTGCCATCAGTATTAATCGGGTAAATTTAATTTTGGTTCAGAAGCTGTATTGGTAGTAACTTCCTTTAATGCTTCAGCGAATTTATTAAATAATTGTGTATTGTTATTATCATATTTTCGTTCATAATAACCACCATTTCCATCAGGGTAATTTTTTTGTTCATCTTCAGGAATATCTACTGCTGGAACAACTGACCAGAACAATACATCCTCAACATAGATTGGAGCCAATACACCTCCAGGCAAAGTTAATAAAGATGGTACCCAAGTTCGATTGGATTCAAATATAGCCATCTTCTTCATTTCAGATGTCAATGAATTATAAACTTCATTTTCTGCCTGCTCACCTAAGTATCTATCGGAACTTGCATACCCACAACTTAGACATTGCATTGTCTTTAATTTATCCTCTGGTAGTAAAAATATACTCCGTTTACTTTTACATAATGTACAATCTATTTTTATTTCCATACTTACACTCTCTTTAATTTAGGTAATTTCAATGATTTCTCATCGTTATTTGTTTTTAATTTTTTCAATTTAGGCAATTTTAACTTTGTTTCAGATGGAACACCCTCTGTTGCTTTAGTTATAATTGAATCAAGTAATATAGACATTTTTTTCAATGTATATTTTTCTCTATTTATATTCATTAAAGCATCAGCTTTTCGCTTATATTCAAAGTAATTTTGATGCATATCTATTAACGCATCATATGCATGATTTTCATCAATCACAAACCATTTACTCTCATCTATCAATATATCCTTCCATCTAGCAGACTTCGGTATCTGTTCTAATTTCCCTTGCAATAACAATGACCTATCGCTATCTAAAAAATCCATTTGACCACTCCAACCTGAAGCTATGACTGGCAACCCTACCATCGAAGCTTCGAGTAGTGGCCTCCCAAAACCCTCACCATGGGTAAATGTCACCAACGATTTTATTTTTGGATGATTATATAAACAATTCATTTCTACATCTGATAATTCACCATGCATCAAATAGATATTTGGTAATTCCCAATCATTTGGAAACTTCGATTTCACGCTTTTTATATTTTCAATGGTCCGTTCATAATCCATTATTGAAAATGAAGCTCCACTTGTTTTTAATACAAGTGCAGGCCGTTTCTTTTTATTAGCAAACGACTCAAGGAATAATTTAATCAATTTAAAAATATCCTTTCTATCCTCACCATAATTACCTTTGACCCATTGCCCTACGAATAAAAATGCAAAATCTTCTTTAACCGTATTATTTATTTTATCTAAAATATTTTTATCAATGTCACTTACATTAATTTTTTTATATATGTCATCATGTACACCTTCAAATACAACTTCCATTGGTTTTTCCAATGATATTTCACCTACTTTTACACTACCTTGACCTTGATGTTCTTCCATTTTATCAAATTTAGTATCCATAAATGACCTCCTTGAATGCTCAGATGGTACAATATTCAAATCCATTTTATTGCACCCATCAATCCATTTAACTGATACTGCGTTTGTTTCTATCCCAGCAGTAAACCCGATATTTATCTTACCATAAGTTTGAAATTCATTTGGTATTCTTAAATCAATATAAATATCTGGTTGACTTTTTAAAACAGGTTCTACCATAATATTGTCAATTACCAATTTGTCATTCTCATTGTTAACATCGAGTGCATTGCGTGGACAGTCGCCCCACGGTACATCTAATATTTTAATATCATATTTATCCACTAAATGTAATGCATGAAATACATCGCGTGAATGACTACCATAACCACTCCTAGTTGATACTGGAGCACATAAAAGTAATTGTTTTTTTATCATACAACCTCCAAAATAAATTTATCTTTTGGTACCCAATTTTCAAATAAATGCTCTATCGATTCAACTAACCTACCACACATATTTTCTGCAGACATACCTATTCTATTATCCAACACATATTCACGGCCCAACTTACCATATTGACCTCGTTTATCTGACCCAACATCGTACCAGTATTTCAATGCATCACCAGCATCTTCATAACTTGCTCTATCGTCAAATATGTAAGGTGTTAGTGGTGACCCTTGTAAACTTATATTACTTGGAAACACAGGTTTTACCCATTCACCGTGTTCTTTATATTGGCCTCTATGATTTGAACCCAATGATATATAATCATCTTCTGTAAGATAATTTCCACTATCATCCTTGAACCCACATTGGTCTTGTAACCCACCTGTAACATTTACAACAATTGGTGTTCCTGTCATCAATGATTCGGCCGAACCTAATCCAAACCCTTCATTTGATGCTAAATTTATATACACATCAGCCGAGTTATATATAAAATTCATCTGTTGGTCATCGAATGCCGTACCGTCATAATCCATAGTAAAAATAACATTACAGTCCTTAGCTAATGCCGTATGCACTGCCTTTAAATCAGTCCCATTGTCATCAACGGGGTTAGTGTGAAACATTAAAACACATTCATCCCGTTTTTCCTTTGGTAATGAATCGATAAAGTGTTTATACGCTAAAATCACATCACCTGGATTTTTTCGTCTTATATTTCTATTCAAGTATAATACTTTAAACTTGTATTTATCTATCCCAAATTTATTTTGGAATTTTTTAAATTTTGTGTCATTTTTATCAACTATATTAAATTTTTTATGGTCGATACCATGTGGTACATATTTAAGTTGCCAATCTTTATAACCATACTCAGATAATACTCGCTTATTAATACCATAAGTTTGTTTTGATATTGACATCAATAAATCAGAACTCCTGTAATAATCTCTATTATAATGTGGGTCTGGCAAATCGTCCCATATATTATAATAAAATATAGGAATGTTGGTTCTAACTTCATGTTCCATTTCATATAACCATATCCAAAACCTAGGGTCTGTAAAGTGTAAAATAGCATCAGGTTGTTCTATTTTTATTAATTCACGCAACATATTTGGGTTACCATAACCACTTGTTGGATAAATCATTACTGATGCATCTCGAACACCTGTTATATCCCGTATGACATCCGACATATCTATTTTTTTATTTTCTTCCGGATGTTTTATTGCAGCCCCAACTTGAACCCAATCAAATGTATCTACTGTCCCTAAAATCAATTCTTTACTTACGACTGCAACACCACTAAACATTCGCATATCATCCGATAAAAATAGTATTTTTTTCTTTTTATTCATCTGTTTTCCCATTTATAGATTACTACCACTTACTATTAACTTATCCATTGTATTTACATCATCATTAAATTTAGCATCATTGAGATACATATATAAAGACCTATTTGTAATTTTTTGTAATGTCATTTTACTATTAACCGTTTTAAGTTTAAATTTATCATATAACGATTTTAAAATCTTAACTGAGGTGAGTTTCATTTTATCCATAACCTACTCCTAATTTAGTATATATGTATATATATATAACACAAGCACACTAAACAACGATTTTTTAATCAATTATTAAAGTTTTTTTTCCAAATTTCTGAGCATACTTCAATGTAGAATTTGTACCATTTGAAGTATGACCCTCTGGGATAAAACCAACTATATAATCACTGTTCTTAGCAATTAATTTATTCCTCGCAAAGAAATATCTAACACTATATTGCTTTCCATAACAAGTTTCAGGTAATGCACAATATAAATTATGCTGTGCATGAAATGGTGGATATTCTTCATACTGCAATCCAAATTCCAATGCGTATTTCTTAGCATACCTATCGGCACCATCTGGACAACCACCACTTACGATTATTACATTCTCACCCTTTTCTTGTTTTAATTTAAATATAAAATCTTTTATCTTTTTTTTATTCTCATATATTCGACTACCAACTATACCAATTTTCATATACCCATCTCCTTCTTCCATTTCTGTATCCAATCGTTTATCATTAATTTTGGTTTCCAACCCAACACCATAAACGCTTTACTATTATCAGCCAATGTTTCTATTGGTTCAATTACAGGTTCAACATTGATTTTATTATCACCAAGTAAATCTGCAATTTGATTGACTGACCTATTATCACCATTCCCAATATTAAAAGTATCACCTTTACATTTGAAAATAGGTATCTTTGAATTAAAGCCTGCTAATATATTTGCTTCAACTACATCATCGATATGTGTAAAATCTCGTCTTTGTTCACCGTCACCTCTAATAGTCATTGGTTTGCCATTTTGTATCTGTTCTGTAAATATTGGTATAACTAATTTATATGTGCTAGTCAAATCCATACCATCACCATACACATTGAAATATCTTAAACATACAGTTTCTATATCATATAGTTCTGAAAATAATTTACAATATTGTTCGCCAATTAATTTCTGTAATGCGTATGGACTTATTGGGTCAAGTGGATGATATTCAGGTGTTGGTAACTTTTCAACATCACCATAAACAGATGATGATGAACTAAATACAAATCGTTTGACATTGTTATCTACACACGCCTTTAATAAATTAAGTGTTCCATTAACATTTGTATTATGAAATTCAATTGGATTTTCAATTGATGGTTGAACACGAGCCTTGGCTGCTAAATGAAATACAACATCAACACCTTTAAGTGCTCCACTCAACATATCATCATTATCTGATATATCAACCTTCATAAACTCAGCTTTTGGGTTTATATTTTTTTCTTTACCAGTTGACAAATCATCTATTATTATTACTTCATGATTGTCTTTAATTAGTCTATCTACAAGATTACTTCCTATGAATCCTGCACCACCTGTTACTAAACATTTCATTTTACACCATCCGAACAATGTTCTGTTTTATTAAATTCACACCACCTACACGCCTTTTTAGATGGGTTAGTTTGATATTCTTTTATTATATGCTGACCATCATCATCAAATGCATCATCCATAAAAATTTTCATTTTTTTAGCAACTTTATTCATTGATACCGTCCCACTTGCAGGTGAAAACTTTTGAACTCTTTTTTGCGGAAATTGTGCATTTTCATATAATTTCCGTTTTACTATAAAATATTCAACATCTATATTTTCTATCGGAAATCCGTATTGTTTGGCATAAAATTGTTTATATAATAATAATTGTGCTGTTTTGTTCTCATCTTTTTTCTGCCACTTGTTCCAACCCATTGTAGATGTTTTAATATCAATTATCTTTATTCTATTAGCTATTTTATCATACATCACCACATCAAGAAAACCAACTATTCTCAATTTCCCTTTTAGCTCGACATTTATTGGTTTTTCTATACCAACTAACTCCCACCCGTTTTTACTAAAATACTCACTTCGCCGTTTTTTGAAAAAATCAAGTATATCACAACCATCTTGAAAAAACTCATATAGTTCTTCCTTCGTGCAAGGTAGTTTGCCATCAGCTTCTTCAGCTTTTTTAAATTCTGTTATTAAAGCCTTTTGTAAGAATTTTGGTAAGTTTATTTCATCGGCCTTTTTGACTGTATGTTTGTACATCACATCAAGATAATGTTGTAATGTTTCATGCATTGCAGTACCGAATACTAAATATATATTTGATTCGGATTCTGTTATTTTGTCTATATACCTTAATTGCCATTGCTTAGGGCAATTAGTATATAATGATAATTGTGAATATGATATTCTACTCATACTATAACCTCTTTTTTTTATTTTTGCTGGAGCAGAAGGAATCGAACCCCCACGATATAAATATCACCATCTAAACAGGATAGCGTGTCTGCCAATTCCACCATACTCCAATTTAATCTTCATCCCAACTCGCACCGTGTGCTTTTGGTTGACCATATTTATTCACTCTGACAAATATAATCTTTTCAATTCGTAATATAACAGCATCCATTTGTTTAGACCTAACATCGCATTTTAATGTAATTGATGTTGTCCCAACCTTTAAAGTTTCCATTCCAATTTCAACTATATCGCCTGGTAACACTGGAGATACAAATTCTATCTCTGACATATATTTAGTGACTAATAAACCTGTATTGAGTTCTAATGCTGCGTGTACACCTGCTTCTTCGTCAATCCATTTCAGCAGAATACCCCCATGTAAAGTTCCACGAGGGTTTAAGTCTGCTGGTGTAACGAGTTTTCGTGTTAGGAATTTCAAACAACTTCTACTATTTTAGATTCTCTAACTGATTTTACTTCAAATGGGTGAACACTATCTTGTAGATGTTCATTTACTTTTGCTTCAACATAAGTAACTGAATCACCTTCTACCAAATAGTTTTCTTTTGTCTTTTTAGTTTTCGGTCCATTTTTTGTATCAACCGTTTCCTCAAATACTACATTTGCTTCGTAATAATGTGCCATAACCTTATTCTCCTATTGTTTAATTTAATAATCCTGATAATTCCATTGCCCGTACCATACGAGTAACGCCAATTCCTGCTCCAAATCTTGGAAACATATCATGGGATAAATATTCCTCTAATTCAGCTTCAACTCGTTCTTTTCCAAAATGATTAAATAACAATCCCGCATATTCACCATCTGAAATTGTATGAAATTGATGTCGCATTTCTTCAACATTTGTACTCCGTTCAGCACTTCCTATTGTTTCCATTCCATGCATTATGACATCTACTTTATTAAATAGATTTTTATCCACTTCATTTTGTTTCATATTCCAAAATGGATGTGTTCTTTGAGGAAAGTCTGTTAAGAATGTACAAGTACTGAAATCCTTACATAGTTTTTCTTCTTCATCAACATCTAATTCAGATACACCATATTTTGTAGAAGCATCTTCATATTTTACAGTGCTGAAATCTAACACACTACCAAACCCTAAAAATGATAATAATTCTTCTTCAATGGTTATCAAATCATCCATATTACCATGTGATTCAAATTCAAACATTGGAAATATTTTATCGTGTCTCCCTGGTATTGGATTTGGCTCATTTCTGTATGATGTAGTTACACAAAATACACCCTTTATCGTTGGGTTTTTCAACAGCTCGTGTTCCAACCACATTTGTCCTGTTTGTGGTAGTGGCCAATTCGTTCCACTAAAAACATACTGGCTGATTGTTTTTGGGTCCTCACACGCTGCTAATATTGACTGTCGGGATTGTGCCGGTACTTCGACAAATCCTTTTGCTTCTCTAAAATACTGCCTCATTTTATATACTACCGCATCATATGCGAACATATCTTTCATTAACTCTCTCCTAATTTAATTAATGTTTCAAGTGAACCCGTTTCAATATTAACAAATTCCCTATCACCATTTTCATCTTTGTATTTTAACGCGTAATTCATTATCTTACCAAATCTCATTGTAACAGATTCAATAATCCAATCTATATTATTTATTGTAACGACATCACCTGTGTGATACCTTGTTTCTTCATCCATTATTTCCCCCATATTTTTTCTTGTACTAATTGTGCTATTATTGCGTAATTAGCTAAATCTGTAAATGTATCCATTAAAGATTCATTTTCAGGTTCTTGATTATTCATAACTATTTGTTGAAATCTTTGCATTTTGTCATTCATTCTAAACCACAATCCCGTTAGAGCCAATTTAACTTCTTCATCCGTTTCTAAATTAGTTCCAACTGATATATTTTTTGGCCCATAATCTTTTTGTTTTTTACAGAATAACTCCCATTGCTCAAATTGTGTATCTTGAAACATTTTTGTGGTTTCTGGATATTTTTTTGTTATAAATGAAATAGCATCTTCTATCTTGTCATAATGTAACCCACTATTTCCATTTTGCCCTATGATATTTAGTCGGTCCATAGTAACATCTTCGCCTTTTTCATTTGTAACTTTTATTTTTGGTTTCACTTTTTGCCCTTTAATAATGTTTTAATTTCTTTTGGATTTTTACCAAACAATTCTAATAATGATGTTAATTGTTCTTTATTCATTAATTCAATATACTCCATACATTCTTTTTTACTTGTTTCAAAATGTTTGCATGTAATTTCTATCAAATCGTTATTATATTTCACTTGTTTTTTCCCCTTGATATATTTATTAAATCTCTTACCTTTTGGCAATACATCACAATACCATTTATATACTTCTTTAGGTTTTAACAATCCAATAGAATATTTTTGAAAAAAATTAACTATTTCAAGAAAATCCACATCCATTGATAACCATCTATTTATGATAAATGGACTGAAAGTTTTATGGTCAGATTCATCAAACTTTTCCCATGATTTTTTATTAACCAATATCTGGTCTATCCAATTAAATATTGTCATCATTTATCCTTATAGTCAGTTTCGTAAAATCCACTGCCCTTTAATTTAAATGAACCACCCTTACTCACTACCCGCTTCATACCACATCCACATTTAGTACACATCCGTAATTCTGTATCACAGCTCTTGCATATAATGTCTTTTTCATTTCCACATTTACATCTAAAAGTGTATATCGGCATCTATTCAAACTCACCCTGTTGAAATTCTTGGTTAATATGGCCACATTTACCACATGCAAATACCTGCATAGGTATTATAGCATCCTCACCAGATGGTGATATATCTGCAGGCAATTTTCTTATTTTACATTTTGCCTCAAACACATCAAAATTACATTTTTCACATGTATATTCAACGGTCTTTGTCATATCCATTCCCATTGAATCTTGAAAGTCATTACTCATAATATCTCCTCCAATGTTATATCCCGTATTGTAACATTTTCGGGATTATAACCTGTTTTATTTAAAATTCGCTCATCCGTATATGGTCCTTCGGGTAAGGTAACTATAATTTTTCTACAATCAGTATCACCCCAAGTATTGTCCGCACAATCATTATTATTTACAACTTCAAAAGTTCTCATCTTATTTTTTCCTGTATTTTTAATATAGTACTCATAAAATTAATTTCCTTATCAACCACATTCACGTCTTGATATTGACCTTCTGCTATTGCTAATATACATTCTGCAACATTCCCCTTAGAATAATTATCAACCTCATCATATAATAACCTATATAATTCAGAATAATCACTAATAGAATTGTTGGCAATTAATTGTCGTATATCATTTAAACTAGCATTAGTAGTTAATAATTCTAACAATTTCATTTTATAGTCATTTTGTATTATAGTATCAACATCCACCTTCAATTTTCCATCGACTACCTGTCTTTGCATAGAGTTTAACACTCGTCTAATATCAGGGTACCCGGCAGTTATCAAAGTAGCTACATCATCTAAATCATAGGTGACTTTTTCAGCGTTTAATATAGTTACTATGTGCCTAGCAACATCTGATTTTTTAGGTGGTACAATCTTATATGATTGGCATCTTGATTGTATTGGGTCGATGACCCGTTCAACATAATTACAAGTTAATATGAACCTACAATGTTTTGAAAATGTTTCCATTACATTTCTTAATGCAGCCTGTGCATTTGGCGTTAAATAGTCGCACTCATCTAATATCACAACTTTTAAATCCTTAAACCCAACAGTTGATGCAAATGCTCTTATTTTAAACCGTACAGTATCTATATTATTTTCATCTGATGCATTTATATAAAGATAATCACATTCAATATTCTTAACGACTAATTTAGCCAAAGTAGTTTTGCCTGTACCTGCTCTACCATATAATAATAGGTGAGGGACATCTTGGTCATCTATATACCGCTGCACTTTTGTCTTTAAATGTTCATTACCTATATAATTATCTAATTTATTAGGCCTATACTTTTCAACCCAAAGTGAATGCGTTACACTCATTACTCATCCTCTTGGTTAGCTACCATATAATAAACTGCATCAAAATCGTCTATTTTAAAATTTATCTTAGCAAGACCATCATTTGAAACTTCAAGAACAGCATCAGTACATTCTTTATTTGCACTTAAAATTTCCTTAAATAAATCTGCATTAAATGATACATTTTCATCTAAATCACAGTTTGAACATTCTACATCTAAGCTAACTCTATTTGTAGTTGTATTGGAATACCCTATAACTATTTTACAATCACCATCATTGGTACCTGTTACTGTAAATGATGTTGAATCTGGTAATGCAGATTTACCTTTAATAAATGCAGATATAAAAGCAGTATCCATTTTAATTTTAGTTTTAAAGTCTGGTATTTTTTTCATTTTAGGTGGTTCTGGTATAACCGATAAATCTGATAACACAAAGTCCACTGCGACAAAATCATTTTTAATTCCTAATGAAAGTGGCTTATCACCAAATTTATTTAAAGATAGTTTTACGCTGTCACTAAGTACACTTAATAATTTTTGCAATTGGTCTGTTGCATAAACCCCCAATTCACATTCCTCAAAGTCAAAATTATCAACTGTTACTTGACCCAATAAACTTCTATCCTCAGTTACAAATGATGTTACTAACCTATTATCAGTAAATTTCCATTTAACTGAATTAGCGTTACCAGCTAAAGAATATTTTGTTATAAATCTATCTATTTTATTTTTATCCATACTATTATTTCCTTGTTTTATATTATTAATTCGGCGCTCTGGATGCATTATTGGATCCATTATTGACATTGGATCCATCATTCCCAAAACCCCGCACTGTTATTTATTATTGTTTTTTTCATATTACTAAATTTAGAATACAATGGTTTATATTTCTCAAATACACGCTTCGGGTCATCACTTTTGACCATTTCATCAATTGACATTAAAACAGTATATACTTCTTTATCCACAACTTGTTCTAAAATATAATTGTGACCATATACATAATCAGTTATCTGCTGTATTGCATCCTTGAATACAAAAAAATTATGTAATCTCATACCAATTGTACAATCAGAATTCCATTCTGCTGTGTCTTTCCAACCTACAAATTTTGATAAATTATCATCAAATTTAGTCAAGTTTGGCCAATTCATATTTTCAAGTGTTAAAAAATCATCAATTATATCCCCTTGATGCTTAGCATTGGGAAAATTAACCGACTCAAATGTACCCCGCTTAATACTAAAATTAGTATAGAATGTCCCAAATACTACAGCTCTATCTGGTGACGAACTATCCGTAGTAACAGTTACTTTACTCCCAACCTCTTCAAGTGACTTCTGCAATTGTATTAACATTAAAAAATCTCTAATCTTCGATGTTCCCAAAATATGAAAATATTCATTATTAGGTTTTAGGTGTTCTTTACCATTTATTAATGCTAAAACACCTGACATGAACCGATACATACTCCCACCGGCACCACCTACACCCCAACCAGAAAATTCAAAATCTTTTACTTGGTCATACCAATTCTGGTATGTAACATCATCATCACCCTGTACTACATTTAGAAATTTAGTGCTACCATCCTGATGTTTATCAAAATATTTAAAATTATCAATGCTAATATCTAAACATTCTCTATATTTACCTTGATATTTCAATCTTGGTGGAATATCTAAATTCATAGCAACATCAGCATTTTCTTCTAACCATTTAAAAATTCTATCTCTATGTTTTATATCCCACTTCATAGCACCAGATGCTATTTGATATCCACCAGAGTCACCCATCACTAAATTATCCTTAGATAGTCCTAACAAATTACGATAACCATCAGTTTTAAAATGAGCTCCCGCTGTTATTAAAACTTGATTATGTCTATATTGTTCAGGAAAATCATCCGAATAAAATCGGCACGAGTGCCCATTTTTAAACTTATAATCTTTTTTTAATTTATCACCATATTCTCCTGCAGAAAATGATGGGAAATAAATAAATTTACGCATTAAACCATTCCTCCATTATATTTTTATTTGAATTACAACTCACGCCAATCTGTTCTATTGGCCAATGCACATCAGTAAAATTCCAATTATTTAAAATATGTTCTACCATAGAAACACTTTCCTCAAAAGTATTATATAAATGCTTTTTACTAAAAAATTCTGGATAAACTAACCTATTAGGTAGAACAGGCACACAATTTAAATATGCAGCTTCTTGTACTGATACTCCAAAATTTTCTTGTAAAGCATAACTCACTATAATCTTTGACTTAGATAACAATTCATAATATTCTTCTTTACTAAAATTATGCTCTAATGTATTTATGAATTTAGCTTTACCTTTTAATCTTTTAGATAATTCTTCAAATAACCAAGGCTGCTTTTCATCTACATTCCTTGCACTAAATAAAACAATATCTTCCTTATTATTGTTATGAAATTTACTTAATTTATCTATATCGAGAGGGAACCCAGTAACTTGCATTTTATTTGGGTCAACTATCCTCTTCTTAATAACATCATTTTTAATAAATTCACTACCAACATAAATTTTATCTGATATATCAAAAACTATATCCTCAAAGTTTTTAGCCCACCTCTCTAAATCCCGTACAAAATCCGTATCAGTGAAGCTACCGGCATGTAACATACCTCTAATTTTAACATCCTTCTTAGCAAAATAATTCATGTAAGCAATACTTTCAATACCTGGGTGCCACAAATCAGCACTCCATATTATATCACCAGAAACAATCACATCATCACGATATAATCTTGCTATTTCTGCGAGTTGTGCACTCTTAAATCTAATAGTAAACTCTGCATCAAGAAAACTTCCAGCCTTTAAACTTGTTGGGTGTGGAATATTTGGATATATCCTAATATATTCCTTATCATTCTGAGTTAAATAATCTGTTATATATGTATCGTATGTGCTATTATTCCTAACATCGTCTGCCCCACCCGGATGTTCAACTGGTAAATAAATTATTTTACTCATTTATTCTCCAAAATCATAGTTGTTGAATATCCACTAATTCTATCAAAAAATATTACCTTTTCGGCATACCGTCTTCCAATCACATCCTTACCTTTCCAATCAGAACCTATAACCATAATATGTGGTTTCAGCCATTTTATTGTATCTTTTAATTCATCTGTGGTATCAAATGGAATCACTTTATCCACATAAATAAGGGAATTTAAAACTGCCATCCTATCAGCCAAAGTATTGAATGGTCTATCTACTCCTTTATCTTTTTTGACCTTACTATCTGTATCCACCCCTACTATCAATTCATCTCCCAGCGACCTAGCATATTTAAATAATTCTATATGTCCTCTATGCAACACATCAAAACAACCGTTTGTCCAAATTCTCATCACTGACTATCTCCCGGTAAAATTCTGTAGCTGTCATCATCAAAATGCTGTGTTGAAACTTCAAATATAGTTCCATCTGTTTCAGCTATCAATTGATGTGGTTGCCCGATTCGTTGTCTAACTACATCACCTTCTTTAAGTTTAATGCCATGTAGTTCTGCAGTTTCAGTATCAATCCATCTATATCTAAATTCACCTTCTTGGACATACCAAGTTTCATCCTTAATTAGATGGTAATGCATTGAAAACTTACACCCTTTTTTAAATTTCAATATCTTACCACAATACATTTCATTATTTTCTATGATAAGCTCTTCTCCCCAACCTTTTGGGACTGTGCACCCCTCACATACTGTTGGTTTTATTTTATGACTCAAGCTAACTCCTCTATTCGTTTTGATTTATCATCTATAAACAAATCAAATGATGGTTTTTTCTGCGTTTCTATCCGTGTATATTTACAGCCCCATTCATCTATCTGTTTTTTTGTATGTTTACTCCAATCTATACCAGTCGTGCCCCCACGAGCAGTCCAATATACTATTTCATGTCCATCACTATATAATTCATTTATTTTTAAAATTTGATTATATCTTGGCTTTGAATTATCATAATCCGAATTTTCAGTATGACAGATTGTACCATCAATATCCACATATATTATCATATAGTTGAAACTCCATGTTTTTGTACTACTGCAGTTGTACATTTTTGTGCAAATTTTATCGATTGGACGATATCCTTTGTTTTAATATATTCAGATACTAACCCAGATAAAAATGTATCACCTGCACCAGATACATCTTTTACTGATACCTCTGGGACTGGATAATTCGTATTTTTATAATCACATCCATTACCACCACGAGTAACAATTAATTTATCATTGAGGTGTGGATAATTTGGTATCCGCTCATAATTTTTTTTATGCTCCAAATCATTTATTTTTATAAATTTTGCGTTAATAATCCAATCACCTAACAATTTTTTAGTATCAATGAAAACATTATCTGACTTAGAACATATAAATTCTATGTCATCCTCAGTTAAAAACCCTTTACAATAATCTGATATTATGATTGCATCAAAAGTATCAGCCCAATCATTGACATACTTAAGCTCTTGTTCATGTATCCTTCTGCAATAATCATGTTCATCAACTCGGAGAACCATTTGATTTGATGCTGTATGGACATACCTAATCTTTTTTATATCGTTTTCATTTGTCAATATCTCAGCTGTACACCCTAATGCCTCTAAGTTCTTAACTACATTTGCCGACATACCATCATTTTCAGATTCATGCGTTGGTTTAAATACAGGAATTGGAGCTTCAGGTGAAACTCTTTCTATATCCCCATATATAAAAATATCTCTACAGCTGTCACCTATAACTAAAACTTTACTCACTCCAGCTTATCTCCCAATCTTTAAATTCTGCAGCAATACAATCAATTTTATAATCTTTCCTACCACCAATATTATCCTGTATTATATTCTTTGCAGTATTTCTGATACCATTTAGTCCATGTGTTAATCCGAGATTCCCATCACCTGTTCCTGCACGATATTGTGTTTCATTATGCCATATATGTAAATTCATTTGCGATAACACTATAATAGCTCTAACATCTTTGCCACTTAACTTTACATTCTCATCATCTAATATCACATCAATATCATGGACAATAGCAGCTATCTCTTTTGCATATTCATCTTTATGTTCTACAATAAAAACTTCCTTTAATTGGATAATCGATAATCTATCCACTAATTCAGCTAATGTTGGTAAATATTTTCTATTAGACATAGACCTCAGCTCCATTTTCGTTATCTTCAAATACTGAGCAATATTCTAAATTAAATCGATTGACTATTTCTTTAGCTATCATTTCACAACTTTTTGATTTAAAGTCATAAGCTCGTATGACCTCTCTCCAATATTTATTTTTCATATAATCTAATATATCCCGTTTGAACATGATAAATTCAACATCCCTATCATCGTGATTTACTCTTTTTTTAGCTGTTATATGAAATATATGCCTATGTGCTCTCGATAAAAAAGCCACTTCTGGAAATACATTCTTAGCGTTTGGCCAATTATGTACTCCCTCAACTTGTAATGTAACTATTATGTTTGTTTTCATTTTACCTCTATATTATATTTTTTTCTGTTATACTCTTTAGATGTTAATTCTGCATTTTCTATTGAAGTAGGCCCATTTTTTGATTTAGGAATAATATGGTCTAATTCATATTTATTTGAAAATGATTCCGTTAAACTAATATCTGTAAACTCTGGTTGCCCAGGAAACCAATCTAACTTTGGATTATTAGTTCTAACTTTGACATATATATTACCATGCTTGTCAAATTTATGCAATCCTATATATTCTTTACGGTGTTTAAATGTAAATTCTTCCATATTAATTGGTTTAATAACACTAGCAGTTTCTAATTTTGGTATAAGTTCTGACCTAACTAAATATTCCACCTCATTAAGTACACCTAAGTTTTTTAACATATTACCTAATAAATTCTTATATGTATAATGTGTCCCACTTAATTTTAACCTAACCCGTGTTTCTGTTGTACCCTCCTTATAATCAAAATTATATATATCATTAAAATAATCAAAAAATTCTTTAATAAATTTTTTCTCATTAACTATTTTATATTTATTTTTAAAATGAGAAAATAATATCGTTAATAAATAAATTACTACTTTTGGTTGTTTTTTAGTGACAATTTCGTCATCCCGCACCCTCTCCCAAAAAGCTTTTAGACTTTCAGTAACATAATTAAATAATTTAGAATTATATTCATTTGTTTCATATAAAGAATCAAGGGTTTCTGTACGAGTTTTTCCTGTAAGCGGGTGTGTCCCGAAACTATTATTAGTAACATAATTCATTATCATTGCCACCATTTCATCATCCTTCATTCTTGGTCGTGTTATCCCATTAACTTTATCCCACATGGAGATTAATCGCTCAGATACTTTTCGCACAACATCAGATACTACCCCATATATACCAGTTCGTCTTTCTTGGTCATTTGGAGATTTACCACTTGCTAAATTCAAATAAAGCTCGTGCATTTCTTCTCTGTCTATACCATCAACTAATGCTATATTAATTCTTTTATTATGGAATTCAGGAGTTACCTCATATATTTTCTCAGTAGAATCATGCCTATTACCACCTTCGAGGGTAATATAATCATAACCTTGTTTTTTATAATCCTCAAAATATTTTACATCATCAAGTTTACCTTCTCTTAAACAAGAATTTACACAACTATCAATATGAACATAAATCAATGGGTTTATAACATGCCCCCTACCTAATGCTACCAACCATTTTTGAAAATCTGATTTTTCCCAACATGTCCTCCTATTAAATTTCTTACACCTAACAGTTTTGTTACCAAACACAGGGTACCAATCTTTTATTTTTACCCCTTCAGGTAATGGTAAATCTATCATATATTATCCTATTTTAATCCGTTAATAAAACTATAAAATTCTGAGCTTGACCTGCTCTCACCGTTTAAAAACTCCTTACTCAATTTAGATGTTTTCATTGTAGCATCATGTCTAACACCACGAACGCAAGCACACATGTGATTGGCTGATACCATCACTGCTACACCTAAATTACCATCACATACAGAATCGATGTGGTTATGAATTTGCATTGTCAAATTTTCCTGTACTTGAGGTCGTCTTGCATAATGTTCAACAATTCTATTTAATTTACTTAACCCAATTATTTTACCATCAATACTTGGAATATAAGCTACATGAGCTACACCTACAAACGGTAAATGATGATGTGAACAAAATGAATTTACTGTAATGTTACCTTGAAATACCATACCATCATATTTATCTAAATTATCGAATGCTGTTACCTTAGGTTCTTCGTTATAACAACCCTCAGCCAAATCATTAACAAAGGCCTTCGCAACTCTCATAGGAGTATCAGATGAATTTGGGTCGTTTCTCCAATCGATTCGTAAAGCATTCATATACCGACCATAGTGTTCAGCTGCTTCTCTAATCATTTCTTGTTTTTCTTCACCTGTCAATGGTATATTACCATTGGCATACCCTAATTTTTGTAATATTTTCATACCCCGCGTGTATCTCCATAAGCTATTATGTGTAATCTATCTGTATAATTGTATCCATTTTGTGTACACAATTCCATCAACCATCTCCTTCGTTCATTTAATTGTTCTTCTACCAAACCCTCAGGCATTAACCAAACTTTATTGTTCGGTATATCTAATATATGTTGTAACTCTTTTACTTCATCTAAATCTTTTTCATTTGATATAACAGGTTTTAACTGATAATCTGGATGTTTTGTAATTAATTGTTTCATAGCTTTATAATTACATCTCCACTTTTCATGTTGCTGTTTATCCTTTTTAGTGACTGCTCTATTGGCATATTCCATCCAAGAACCCGGCTGTGGTGTTGAATTACTTAATTTCGGTGATAGTGAAATACAATCAGCCACAGTTTGAACAAACTCCGAACCTTCTGTTTCTATTGTAATTGTATGGTTATATGTCTTACCTATAATGCATAACTCTTTTAACAATTCAGCGTGTAATGTTGGCCCGCCCCCCGTTATCATGGTGTGGCTTATATGTTTATTATTTTCATAAAATTCAACAACATCATTTAAAGTATATTTACCTTTTTCAGGTGTCCACGAAGCGTACGGTGTATCACAAAACGAATCTGAAAATTGACATCTTAGCCGACATCCAGTGACTCGTATCAAAATATGAGGAATACCCATATATTTACCCTCACCCTGTAAACAAGCGTATGTTTCTCCTAATGGTTGATTTTTATTGTAGTCTGTCATCGTATTCTACAATCCCCTTATCATCTGCATATTGTTTTATTTCCTTGTACCTAACATTTTTAAAATTACTTCTATCACTATCGCTTATAGATTCTGAATTACAAATAGTATAACATTTGGGTGTTTCATTTAATTTAATTTCATAGATATTTAAATCATCATATCCTTCAAATAGAATTTCCATAGCTAAAAATATTTCTTTAACTACATTTTCAGCAGATGGATTGCAATACTTACCAATTCCTTCTAATGACATCTCCCACACTTTACTACCTTCTTTTAGAGCCACTTCGATATAATTTACATCTTTTGAGTTAGCTATGAACCCGTGGTCTAATTTATCATCTATCCATTGACATGCTACTCTTTTAATTTCCTTGAAATCTATCTGATAACCTATATCCTTCATAGAATTGAATGAGAAAGTCAAATCATACAAATAAGTGTGACCATGTAGATTAAAACATTTCATTGCCTCATTCATTACTCGATGTCCAGAATCAAATGTACCGGAGCGTGTTATATACTGCATATTTTTACCTCGTTTCTAATATTTATAATATACGAAAAATAACCAATACAAACCAAGTTAAAAAAACCTTTCTAATGTATTTTTTTTATCTACTGGCAGTGACCATTTTAATGCATCATAGAACATTGATATTTTCTTTTTTAATTGTCCCTCGAATAATTGATTGTAATCTATATATTGTTCAATAAACTCCATTATTTCAGGGGGGTCATCATAACCTTTAAATGCTATTTTATCCAAATTAAATGGGTTTTGCTTCAAATATGTCCATTTTATTTTATCTGAATTCCTAATTGGTTCATAATTTGTTTTCCCATAATATTTCAATAAATCATTATACCGAATAGCTGCCCTTACATGAGCTGGACACCCTTTTTTTATCTTAACAAACTGTTGCGTAGATTTAAAACCTCTGGCGCGCCTATCAATATATTTTTTTAATCCCTTTACACCAGTTGGTAATGCAATATCAATAATAGGTTTGTTTTTCATTTGTTTTTTAAAGGTCAGTATTTTGTTATCAATAATATCCTTATCGGCTTTGTTCAAAATATTCTTTAAAACAAAAGTCATTAAATCTCTGAATGCTGGTGGAAAATTACTTCTAACTATATCCAACCCCTTAACATCTAATTTATCACATGCAAAACCACCATCATTTATAATCCACTGACCGTATCGTTTCTTTGTGACCCAAAACCCACTCTTAGCAATCACTTCTTGTTTTATATCGAACCTATGGTCACCCTTTACATTTAGTAAGCGTAGAGCAAACACATCATACGATTTATTTAAAAAGTCTTGCACTTCGGATGCTATAGTTAATATTTCTGCTGTCATTATATCATTATCTGTAACATCAATGTTTGGCTTCCTATGTTTTACTAATGGAACAGCTGAGCAAAATATGGAATCCGTATCAGTATATATAACATAATCCTTATCATCACCCAATTCATTATTGTAATAATAATTAGCCATTCGCTGAGTATATTTTATCAATGACACTCCAGTGGTTGTTACAGCTTCTGCATTATCAATGTCATAAAATCTAAAAGTTGGTGAACCTAATACACCATACATAGAATTTAACAAAATTTTCTGTACATGTTGCCGTCTATTAAAATAACCAAATTGGTCAGTATCACCATCGTCATTATATTTTTTAGCTAACCTCTTATACTCTAACCGTTCAGTAAACCACTTTGACAATATAGATGGGATTAACCCCTTTTTGTCATTTCTATATAATACCCCATTTGCTGCTACTGAAATATTATTATTATCGAATACCATTTGTAATTCTTCATTATTAAAGGATTCAGGTAGTTTTGTTTTTATACGACTATTTTTAGTAAATGTATAAGTTTTATCTGTATTTTTAATGAATTCCTCTGCATCCCAACCATCTAATTTACCAAGCTTCATTTCCGGCGATATATTCAATGTCATAATAGTGGATGGATACATTGATGTTAAATCCAAATCATAAACCCAGTCATATCTACCTGGGATTGGAGTTTTTACATACGCCCCACTAAATTTCAAATCATCACCATATGAATTACCAAGTATTTTATTTGGTGCAACTACTCCTATATTTTTCATATAAACAAGGATAGCACCCTCTAAATATCTACTACTTAAAAATACCTCTTCATATGGAATATGACCTAAATGTGCTACACCTTTAGCTAAATCAATAAATTTTAATTTATCATCAAGTGCTTTTACAATTTTCACATCATTCAAATTGTATTCTATATACTTTTCTAAATCAGTTTCATATAAACTCTGTAATGTACCTTCATATTCAATTTTACCTATACCGACTTCAAGTTGCCCAATAAAATCTAATCTATATGATGATTGTTGTGAATAAGTAAATAATCGATATAAAGGTAAATAATCCAATTGAGATACACCTGCTATTTTGTATCTATTTTTATGCTCGGACCAAAATACTTGACCAATTGGGGATAACATATCTGCTACATGCTGACCAACTACTCTGGTACTTCTATTATATAAATACGGAACATCAAAAAAGTCAGTGTTCCAACCACTAATTATTGTAGGAGATATTTCAAGGTATTTTTGATAAAACCGCTGCAATAATTCCTCTTCACTTTCAAACGATTCAATGCTCGTGTTACCATCTCCATACGCATCAACATTACCCAATACTAAACATGTATAACTATCCATAACTTTATCATACATTGCTATAGCCGTGATTTTATTGGTAGCAGCATGTGGGTCTGGAAACCCATCTGTTACTTCAACCTCTATATCAAATATCAGTTCCCTGTGCCCCGTTGATACTTCATCTGAATCATAGTAATTATCAATTAAGAGGCGGGTTTCCAGTGGAACATCCGATTCAAACATTAAATTCTGCTCTAAATCGTCTTGTGTCCAAAAATTAACTTTTTTTAATTTATCACCATAAAATGATTGATATGTGCCTGCAGGTGATTTTTTATATGCATAAGTTTTATGTTGAAATTTACTATAGCCAGCAACATCGTCCCATAAATGTACTTCTATACTCTTTTGTTTTCTATTAACCCATATATTTTGATACATCTATAACCTTTTATTTAGGGTGAACTCCAACATCTTGGAGCACCGTTTTTATATAACCATCTTCTGGATTTTCTTGTAATAATTGGTTCAATGCAACCACCACTCGACTGAAATCTCTCATTAATTTGTTATATTTTTCTATATCAATAGCTACCGTTTCCATCCCATGATATGAATCAGGATTTAATCCACAAAATCCATGAGGATTTGGTGTCGGTTGAACCCAATCTTTACCCTTTGGAAATTTCTTTCTGTAACTACTTTCCGGTACTTCCGAATCCATTACTTCCTCTCTTCGTATTAAACAATTCATCCACTTCCTGTATTTCAAATCCTATAACTTTGGTTGGAATGAGTTGAGCAATCTTATCACCCTTTTCAATTATCGCATCTGCATCTGAATTTGAATTATGAAATAAGACTTTTATTTCACCTGTATATCCAGCATCAATAACTCCTGCGTGAGTAAACAAACCTTTGCACGCCATTGAACTTCTATCCTTAATAAGAAACCCATAATTGTTACTTGAACAATTGATTGAAATTCCTGTTGATATTAATTTGTAATCACCCGATTCTATCATTTTACTTTCATCAGCAAATATATCATATCCTAAATCACCTATGTGTGCCTTTTCGGGTAATCGAGATGTTTTTGTTAATCGTTTAACCTTAAGTTCCATATTTATTTAAACTCATTATCCTCAATTTCTCCAACATGAAACACCTTACATTCATCATCTGTAATAACAGGTACTGGTGGTCCACTCGACTCAATAATAGTAGGCCATTCATCATGTGGAGTTACACAGATTTCAAATGAACCTTCACCTGACCTCCAATATTCAACATCTACAAAATCACCACCGGGGGGTTGAAAGCCACTGCAATTACCTGTAACACTAAATTGATATGAACTTGCCATTTCTAGCAATTGGGGGTAACACCCACTCCCAGGTGCACCGTAGGTATTAGTCATCCAAAATGAGGAGTCACTGGAAGTCAATTGAAACCTAAAAAACCCAACTGAATGTGTATTTTCAAGTCCAACTCTAATCACATTCCCTACAACTGATTTTATATATATTCTAAAATAAGGTTCAATTTGAGGGTACCCAATGATACTATAAATCCAATCTTTTTGAGACCATATTCGAGAAAAACCAGATGGATTATAATAACTAACCCAACTTACGACTCCAACTAATTTCCATGTACCATTGTCATCTACAATTAATGGCCCACCCGAATCTCCATGTGCAGGTGATTGAGGGTTACCTGCATATATCCCATCACCAGCACAAATAATATCATCCGTTAAATCTGGATTAAGAATATAACAATCATTAATAAGTGGTAAATCAATTTCTAACAATACATCTGAGTTTTCACCTAACCACATAGTGTCACCCCAACCCATAGTTTTAGCCACACCAATTGATTCTAAAGCTATATCATCTATCAATTCAATCGGTGTATATTCTGATGGTGTGCTTAAATGTAGTAATGCTATATCGTGCCATAGCATATTTGAAAAATCAGTTTCCCATAAGGGATGCTGTATTACTTCATCTACACTTATCAGTTCAGGACTGTCAAATATTTCATGCCCACCAATTCTTATGTAATAAGCTGATGGATTTCCCGTACCAACGCAATGTGCTGCAGTCAATACCCATTCTGGGTCAATCAATATACCACCACATTGGTGCATAGTACCTGAATTATATTGTACTGAAGCCATAAATGGGTATAACCCTGGAGGGTTAACTTCGTAACCACTTATTATATCAGTTTCATGGTTAGGAATTGATTTGTTTAATTGTAATATAGTGTGGTCTTGTGGATTATTATTTAGTAAAGTGTCCGTTTCACACCCAGATAGTATTAGCATTAATATTATTATAATGTTCTTCATGTTCTTACCTTTATTTATTGTTAATGATTATACTATATTATACGATGCAATTAGTATATAAACCAAGCTTTTTTTAAACTATTTCGCACTCATTCGCAGAGCAAGCAACCCACCCTTTATATTGATTCTGTCACTTACACCATTTTTAATATATAAAACAACACAATTATACAATATTTTTTAAATACGCATTAAATGCTATATTTTCCAACTGCCCTGTTGGTTTATATCTAAATCCTTCAAACACAAATGTACTACCTTTTATTTGTGTATAAGCTTGTTTTATTTTATTTGCTGAAAATTTACCAAGTTTCATAATAGATGAACCTGTCTTACTAATCAATTCAACTTTCTGATTTGTTTCTTCACCTTGATACACAATAGCATCTTGGTCATATTTCTTAGCCAATTTAACAGCATCTTGTTTTGATATATCCGGAACAAAATAACTAAATTCTTTAACTGGTTTCTTTTGGTCTTCTGGACAATCATCATATTCTATACTGTCATCTTGACATTCAACCCAATATCCAGTTACTTTGAAAAATCCCACTCCCAATCCACGAATATCCGAACCCAATTGTTTATTTCTGGATTTGTTTTGTTTTGTTGAATAACCACCTCGAAATGCTGTGATGATTGCGAAACTCTTACTTGCTTCTTTTGTAATGTGTTGGTAAACTCTACCAAGCGATGCCTCGTTAATTTCATCTACATCACCACCTTTAATGGCGTTTGCTATATGTTCTAATGTTATTTCATTCATCAGTTTCTCCTATACTATTTCACACCCATTCGCAGAGCAAGCAATCTCACCCTTTAAATCAGTATCATCTTGTTCTTCCACAATCTTAAATAAATCTACTTCCTTCAATGTTTCTAACATCTTTTCGTATGTGGCTTCTTCACAATCTTCAAATGGAGCTTGTACATACGAACCACCGTCATATGGTAAGATACTTAAACCATTATATGCACTTTTGTTTTTCCACATCCATTTACCAACATCATCCCATTCACCATCTTTTATTGAAATTGTTGCTGAAACATTGTGTGTATTCATACCACCACGATGTCCTTTTTTAACATAATTTTCACTAATGAATTTAACTCGTTCTAATAATTGGAATGCTGATTCGGTTCTCATTGTAGCTCCGCCAGGCGCTTTTTGTGGAACAGATATTACTGCCGTATCGTGTGGTCTAAAATATTCATCTTCAACTAATTCGGGATGATTTTCTGATAGATACCCATAAATTGCTTCGTTTTTTCCAACCCTTAATCTTCTGATATAAAAATCATTATGCCACGCATGAATACCACTTGATGTTCCTAAAGTTAATGATGTTGAACCTGCTGGTTTAACAGTTGTACATCTTGCCGCTGGTTTGATACCTAATAAATCAGCAACTCGTTTGTTTTCTTTTTTAACTTCATTAGCGGCTTCTGTTACATCCAAATCATCTAATTTATTGGATGCGATACCTGTCATTGATACACCTATGAGTGCATCCTTTTCGGTATTTCTTTGCCATATCGGTCGTAAATAATGAAACTCTGAATATCCAGCTTGTAGAGTTCCTATGAATGCAGCACCCTTAACTCGTTCATTTAAGTCATCCTGAGATTCTACATTTGATACATTCACTTCTGTTAAATTACAGAATTGATATGGTCTTAAAGCTATTTCACAACAGGGATTTGTCCCCCAATCTTTATCATTTGTAAGATAAATGCCAGGTTCTCCACTTCCACTCAATTTGATTTTTTCCCATATATCAAAGAAAAAATCCTCTGTTACCTTCGAGCGAACTAATACAGCAGAATTGTTAGACCGACCTCGTTGTGGATTTTCTTCCCACCAATTGCCGACTTTACAAGAAATCATTGAATCGTCATCTGCTGAAAATAATGATATTAATGCGGCTCGTCTTATTCCACCGGCCAATACAGCATCTGCTATATAACATACAATATCGTGCACTTCTAATGTGGTGAGTTTATCACCATTTTCTTTTTGATTTAATATACCTTGAATTTTTACAATACATTCTTTCAATGGTTGTGGTCCAGGTGCTTTTCCACCACTTGTAATTAACATAGCACCTTTGGGTCGTATATCTGAAAAATCGAATTTGATATGTGAACCACCATGAAAAAATGATTTCATCAATACCTTTACAGCATCTGCCCAACCTTCAATTGAATCACCTATTAAAAATCTTCGTTTTCTTTTTGGATTTGGTCGATGTATTTCGGGTAATTGTTCTACATGATGTTTTTGAACTGAATAACCTACACCAGTTCCACCAAGTAATAAAAACATCGTTTCACCAAAACTACGCCAATCGTCTATTGGTAGATATGCACAATTATACACTCTGTTTGGTGATATTTCGATTGATTTACCGGCAAACTGCATACTTCTCATTGATGGTAGTATCTTTTTATCGTAAACCAACTTGTAAACTTTATTTATTTCGTCTTTTAAATCAGGATATTGTTTTATATGCATTGATTTGTTTCTCGTAACCAATTCATGCCAAGTTTCTCGCCTTTTCAATTCAGGTAAGTATCTTGCGTATTTCATATAAACTGTAATATCTGATAAAATTTGTGATGATATATCCATTAAAACTCCTTGATTAAAACCTTGATTTAGGTCACTTATAAATATTATTCTTCTTCAATAATTATGTATTCTATTTCAATATTTTCAGGTACTGATGTGACCCAATAATCTTCTGGTATTTCTATATAACTGATAATTTTAGTTGACATTATTAATCCCCCATTAAATCTTTGAATTTTGTAGATAACATTTTCTTAGCTATATTATCTCTATTATTAATTTTACCTTGTGTTTCTTTTCCACCAACGGTTGTCGCATCAAAAATATCAATTTTACCATTATTTGTATTAACTGATGCAGGGTATGTTATACCATCTGGACCAAATCTATTTTTCATAACATGAAACCTACCTGTGTTTCCGATTTTATCTTCTACTTTTCTCGACAACGACATAACAAAATCAGCAGTCATAATCTTTTGATAACTTTCAGATACTTTTTGAGCCTCAATTACATCTTCATCAAGAGCCGACCTATTGGCCTGTGAAGCAGTCCAAATTGGTACTTCTATTTCACCTGCAGTTCCTCTTAATTCTTCATAGATATTTCCAAGTGCATGTCTTACTTCCCGAGCGTTACTCGTATCCTTCATTATATCGGCATAATCCATTATAACCAAATCAACTTCATGTCCCAATGTTTTCATTTTCTGTAAGTGAGCTTGAATCGTATGGACAGATGCCGTTTTTGTTGGGAAATATTTAATTGTTAAACTACCATCAAGTTTTTCAATTCGCTGTTCAATATCATCTTTATGGTATTTAAGATTTTGATTTGCTATACCAGAAAATATACTGTCATATCGTAATCCAACATACGCCTCATTTAATTCAAGTGTATAATGAACTACATTATATCCATTTTTTACTGCATCTGCACCTATTGTAGCTAATACCCACGATTTACCAATACCTGCGGGTGCTACAATAACACCCAATTCACCCTTACCTAAACCACCTTGCATTAATTCATTGATTACATCCCAATCGGTAGGTATCGTTTCGCGTGCCATTTCTGAATATCTAATGTCAAAATCTTCTATATAGTCATGCCCTAAATTTCTTTCAGTCCCCGCCTTCATAGCATCATCAATCAATACTTTGATTTGTTCAAAATCACCTTTTTGTTCTAATATTTCAACTGAGCCCATTATTGCATTTTTTAATGCCTGATTTTTAAAGAAATCTAATGCCTTATCCTGTACAAATTCTAAATCATTTGCGTCTAAATGTTTATAAACTTCCCGTAAAGTATCAACAATAGTAGTTTTAAGTATTTCATTCTGTACTTCGTTTGTTTTTATCTTAAAAACATCTAAAGTTATATTTTTTTTATACTCATCGTAATAACTTCTACAATTTTTTATTATCCATTTTATTGCTTCATTATCAAAATGCTTTTCATCTAAAATATCATGTATCTGTTCAATGAATTTTACATCCTTCATCAAACACACAATTGTTTTTATCTGAAAATTATACCCAAAATCAGTTATTTTATTTACCATGTAACCCTCTATACCTATCCAGTCTAACGAATTCCAATAACCATGAATCGAAGTTTTTTATTTGATTATTCAATTTGTCCTGTAAAAAAAGAGTTTGTATTTTATATTTAATCAGTTGAGGTATTTTCAGATTTACTGCACCTTGTATTTTTAATTTACAATGATTCGGTATATCTACCTCATCTAACTGCATTAGTAAGAAATTTCTATATAGTAATTTACGATTATTTGTAATACTATCCAAGAGTTTTATTTTTTTATCTGATTTTTCACAATATTCAATCAAATCATCCAAATTAAATTTATCACCTTTAGTTAAAGGGTCAATGTATTTAATTATTGATTTTATACCAGCACCCCTTATACCACCTATATTATCAGATTTATCACCATCCAAAACTCTGTATAATAAAAATTTAGATGGGTGGATTCCATATTCATCTATAATAGTACTCTGATTATACAATTTCTTTTTTGTCGGACTCCACACTTTAATTCGCTCGTCTGCTAATTGTAGAAAATCCTTATCAGTTGACATTATCAATATTTGACTATCCGTTAATAATTGTTTAGTTATATATGCAATAGTATCATCAGCTTCAATATCATCTATTGAAATTAAAGTTAATGGTAATTGTTCTAAATATTCTATTAACCTACTCATTTGCATTTTCATTGATTCTTGCTCATTGGCTGGGCTAGTTGACCAATCTACATGTCTATTCAACCGTGACTTTACTTTTCGATTTGCTTTATAATCAGGGAATATTTTTCTTCGCCTTTTAGAGCCACCCTTACCGTCAAATACAATTATACATCGTGTAGGTTGTAATTTTTCAATCGTATATCTCAATGACTTCAAAAATCCTATTAATGCACCAACATGCATACCATCATCATTTAATGATGGGTTAACTGCATGAGCTCGAATAAAGGTGTTGAGCCCATCAATTATCAACACCTTATCATTCAAGTTTATTGTTTTCTCTGGATTATCCTGTATTTGGTCTAAAAATGATAAATATTGTTCTTTATCGATTTTAGAGTTCATCCACTACCTCATCAACTTCATTTACATCATCAATACCAAGTTGTTTAGAATCGTATTTTAAGATACAAGCTTCACATATTTGAGTATAACAAAAATCTCTTAATTCTGAATTATTTAGCATAAGCTCTTCAAAATCTTTAGATAAAAATTTATACTCTTTTATAAGTTCACCCGTTTCCAAATCTACATGCGGAATCGTGTACCATGCACCACCTTGTTTAAGTAATTTATGGTCTTTCATCACGGTCAACCAACTACCAAAATCATCAATACCTTTATCAAAGTATAATTGAAATTCAGCAGTCCTCATTGGAGGCCCTAATCGATTCTTAATCACTTGTGCTTTGATTTTAATACCAATTGTATTCTTTTTGGTATCTTTGATTTGACCCGCGTTCTTTAACCGAACACGAGTTGATGCGTGGAATGGTAATGCCTTGCCTCCAGAAGTAGTCCATGGGTCACCGAACATAACACCAAGTTTCTGTCTAAGTTGATTTGTGAATATTAGACAAATCTTTTGTCTTGCAATCATTTGAGTAATTTTTCTCATTGCCTTACTTATAATAATTGCTTTTGCAGTGGCCCACCCATCTTTATCAAAATCAGCATCCATTTCTACTTTTGTAGATGCTGCGGCTAAACTATCTACTAATATTGTAACCAATTTATCTTTATTCGATTCACGAATTTTTGTTACAATAGTTGAAATCGTATCAAAGACTTCTTCCACAGTTTCAAGATGTACATATAACATATTTGCCGTATCTATACCTATCGCCTGTAAAAATTCCTCAGATACTGCGGATTCTGTATCTATATACACTGCAAGACCACCCTTTTTCTGACAATCTGCGAGTGCATGTGCTCCAATTAATGATTTACCACTACCTTCTAACCCATTCAATTCAGTTATTCTACCAATAGCCATTCCACCATCTGGTTTATTTGCGATTGCCAAATCCAACATAGAGGACCCGGTTGAAACGAATCCCCTTATATCTGTTGGTGTATCTTCATCACCTAAAAAATAGGCAACTTGTTGATGTTTGAATGTTTTGTTGAGTTCGGAGGCAATGACTGATGCTAATTCATCTTTATTCGTCATTGTTATTCTCCTATTTAGTTGTCAAATAAACTATCGAAAGCATCACCCACATTTGAAGTAACTGGTGCTACAGGTTCTGCGGCGAGTGTTTCTTCTTCTGTTTCTTCTGCTTCAGGATTCATATATCTATCAAGGACTTCCTTTAAATCATCATAAGACGGTTCAGTGTATAATTCATTTAAATCTACCTGAGAGTCAAATAATCTTTTCAGTTGGTCCTTATCATCTGTTAAAGGTACTTGATTTGGTTTAACTCGAATTGTAGTTTTACCATATTGATTGCCTGCTTCTGCCGGTGTCATTTTTTCAACAGTAATATCTCGTCCATTAATTGGGTCTGTAATATCACCATAATCTGGGTCTGCTATAATTGATAATAGTTCTTGATAAACTGTTTTACCAAATCCCCAAAACTTCACACCATCAGCTTCTTGCCCTCTAACTACTACTGGAACATAAGTTCTCATTTTAGGTTCTAATCGTTTACCTTGAATCCAATCATCTTTTACACCCGTTGATTTCAATTTAGATGAAAATTCATTGATTGGGTCTGGACGACCATATGATACTGGTGAAATGAATGTTTTATTTTCAAATTGATAATGAAAAAATAACTCACTAAAAGGATTGTCCTTATTGAATTTGTAAGGTACAATTCTAATTTGTGTTTTACCTGGTTCTGGTTTCCAAAATGAGTTTTTTGTTGAAGTTGTTGTTTGTAACTGATTTAATCGGTTTTTTATTGCGTTGATATCCATGTTAAATATCTCCTTATGTTTATTGTTTATTGTTTATTATTTATGTTTTTACACATAACCTATTACTATAATATATATCTTTTTTGATATATAAAACAAGTTTTTTTTTAATTAATTTTCACACCCACATTTATTTTCGTGGTTGCAATCTTTTGTCCATTTTTTAATAGGACATTCTGCTGTAGCGTAATGAACTTTCACATTCATAAAACACCCACAATGAGTACATCTACCATCTTTTTTATTAGTATCTGGATTTGTTTCATCATATTTAAGATGTGGACATTTTGTACATATATCCCATCTTCGTTGTGCTTCTTCTTGTGTTGTAATTACTTGTTTTCCACGGATAAAAGCTTTCAAACCTTTCCAGTGGTCAACTGCAATGTTTCGTATCATCTGGGATGCTGGAGGGAGCTTATGTTCTCCCTCTAACATCTTTTCAGTTTTATCAATACACTCCAATTCTACCTTACTGGCCTGCCTGTCAACAGTTGGCTTTGGTTTAAATTTCATTTTACACCTAAATGTTTCATTAACCTATCTATCTTTTTTTCTATTGCACTGACTCTAACATCTAATTGTGGTGAATTACCAGGTGCTACCTGATTCTGTCTATTTTTCATAAACTCAGCTTGCTTTTCGAGCCGTTCTAACATCTGGTCAGCTGGCGGAAGGTTTGGCATATGTTTATTTTCCTTCACCCATTTTTCATACCCTGTTTTCCACTCACTCACTCCTTTTTTATCTTTGAAATCTTGTGGTGGTGGAGGAGGTGGGCCTTTTGGTTTAGGTGGTTCTGGAATTTCCTCACCTTTAGCCCATTTTTCAATTATATCTTTTTCACGAAATCCACAAATTTGATTGCCTGTTTCTGCATCAATTAACCACGGTGTACCGCATTGAACTTTGTATTTTTCTTTTAATTCTGTATTCAATTCCTGATTATCTTTTTCGGATAAATCTAATTTTAGAATATCATAACCTGATTTGTTTAATTCATCAATAAGTGGTTCTGTCTTTTTACACCAACCACATCCTACTGAATAAAAATAATATAAGGTAGATTCACTCATAACCTATTTCTCCTATTGTTGTATTGTTAATAACTATATATAAGTATATATTAAAATCCCAAAACATTAAAGTTTTATTATTTTAAATATCCTTGTGTTGATTTTATTTAAGCCATCTGAATTAGTGACTAAAATAGAATTTTTGTAATTTTCCCATGGCACTATTGTGTTTGGGTCTTTAACTCCATTGTTCATATTCATCACAACCTCATTTAATGCATTGATTGTGTACAATGTATTAGTGTGTTTTTTTCGATGTAATGATATTGTATTTTCTATTGCATTATAATCTACTGATTGAGTTACATCCACATTATAAGTGCAAATTAATTCTTTATGCGAATCTTCATTTTGTAACACATAAATTTTATCAAATATGATAGGGTAAATATCTTTGATTTTATCTACAATACCATCTAAATAAACTTTCGTGGTGAATGTTGCTAATAGTTGGGTTTTCATTATACTGCTTCTGCCGGTGCCTTAGTAAAAATATATTTACGAGTTTTTGGATTAAATTTTCTAACATAACCACTTTTAGTTTCTAATTCTGATATTTGTGCATCAACTGCTTTCCTCTCATCCGTTGCACTATCATCGCGCTGCTCGTATAAATCCTTCAATTGACCTGTATAGAATGTTTTTTGTTGCTTCTCTGGCCAACCGTCTATTTTAAGTCCGTATTTCAAAGCATTTACCATATATGTGGTTTGTGACATTTCTAATGTTGGTGCATCTCCGATTGGCTTAGTTCGACATTTGATAGTAAATAATGGAAAATCTTGTTCTGGTGGGCCCTCATGTTTGATTTTCACCACACCATCTCTAGCACCATCTTTAAAATCAAACTCTACCATACTTCTAATGTGTTTTCTAATTTCATCAATTTTATGCTCTTTTTCATTACCACCTAAATCAGTAAGTTCACTATATAAACCATCAAGATTAAATAACTTTACAAGTGTGTCTGGTGATAATTCTGCACCACCAGATTCACCATATACAGTTATAAATTTATCTAATTTAGGATTATCATGAATACCTAAAATCTCTTCCACATGAATACCATGTAATGCTATTTCTTTCAACCCCCCTCTGAATTGCTCATCACTGTTTGCTTTACGCAATATTTTTTGGGTCAATCGTATCTCACTATTTCGCATTTCACTATACACTTCTGGAACACTTTCTTTGACGGCCGTATTCGATTTAGCTAACTTTGATAATGCTTTCATTTCTTCACCACTTAAAGTCTGCTCTTTGGCTTTCTGCATCATCTGATAATAAACTTCATCACCTTGATTTAAAATATCCAAATATTTGTTATAATTAGGTCCAAAATGATTTGTTGCTAATTTAGAATCTGTTTTATATTTTTCTAACTCCTCCCGAATAGTTGGTAATATGTTTATTAAATGACTAATTCCTTCTGAAAATGCAACTTCTCTGTCACTCTTAAATGTATCATAACCTAATTCATCTTCTATTTGTGCTCTACTACTAGCATCTAAATTTAAACCATCCAATAAATCATTAAATTGTTTTGCATATCCACCGTTCAAAATAAATACTTTACCATCTTTTTTCAATGATATACCCACGCGCTCACCAGTCTTTAATTTAACAAACATATCCGAAGATGTATCGTGGCCTTCAACATCTATCAGTGCTCTACCATTTGGTGTATCCCATACTATTTCTTCAATACTATCAATCCCAAATTTATTAACAATATATTCCGAACAGTTTAATGCCCCATTGACCCATTCTCGCGTTAAAACTGTTTTATCTACTTTTCCTGTATCTGAGTTAGTTTTTCCCTTCGATATAGCCATCAATTGTTGTTTTATATCTGCAAGTGAATTACCATTTTTTAATTGTCTTAATGCATAATGAGTTGCTGCCTCTCCAGCCCTCGATTCTGGTGTGCCCGCACCAACTCCTTTTTTACCCTTCTTTTTTGCTTGAGCCTTTGCATCAGATACAGTCAATTTTAACTGCGAATCAGTAGTTTCATGGTCTATTTTTCTCTGTTCATCTGATGATTTCCCTATACCATCATCTTGCATATCTTGCTCTGCACCAGTAAATTGATGTGTAGGTATATCAGTTATAGGAGGGGAAGTATCAGGTTGAGGTTTTGATGATTTATCATCTTTTGGCTCAGTATCATTTTCCTTATCACGCTGGTTTTTTACTGTATCTTTAGTTTGTTTATTTAGTTCTCGTTCTGCTTCTGCATCAGATACTTTTATATATCCCTTTGAATTTATAGCTGCATCTCTTGCAGCTTCAGTATCAAATGCACTTATTTTTTTACCTTTAGGATTTTTAGCATAAAATCTATCACCTTCAGTTAATCGCGATATAGATTCCTGAGCTAACTGTATTGGAATATCCATATGAGTCAACACTTCATATAAATATGCAATCTGTATTGGTTGATTAAAATCTATAATACCAAATTTAACTGATAATCGCTCTAATAAATATTCAATTGCATTCTTTTTCATTTCATCTCCTGATAATTATAACCTTGCTTTAATTTTATTGGGTGACCATTCCGTTCTAATATTTTCTTTAAATTATAAAGAATGTGCTCACTATCATTTTTAGAAAAATCAAACAAAAAACTGTCATATCCATATAACACTAAATTAGTCTGTTTATCCAATAAATATCGCTGTAACTCAATTATTGTTTTTATGTTTAATTCAGTTTCATGCGATTGTATTAAATAATTGAACACCTTATTAGCATTCATTCCCTCTAAATTTTTTGATACAATTCTTCTATTATAAATATAAGTTTCAACATATTTTTGTGAATTAAATAACTTCCATTGTAACGATATAAATTCTCTTACTTTTTTAAAGAACGGAACTTTATTCGCCATCTCGTCACTTATACCACCATATAATATTTTAAATGTTATACTTTTAGATTCATCATATTCAACACCATACCAACTTGCTAAATATTCATGGACTGAACCATCTGGAAACTTATATCCAACTAAATCTGCTATTATTCTCAAATGATATGCATCATAATCATATTCAATAAAAATATCATTTTCAGGTATAAATACTTTTCTTTTTGCTGGTTCAAGTGCTGCAAAATTGATTGAACCGAATGAATTACTTGGCCTACCTGTAGTTGTATTTAAAAAATAATCTGAATATAACTTGTTATCTGAAATATGTTTTTTTACTCTATTATCGAATACATCACATACATCATCTGAAACCCTGATACCTCGTCTTTCGATTGAATAATAAGCTAATATTGCATCTCTATTATATAATAAATAGTTATTAAAATCAATTTTATCTTTATTTTCCCATAATTGCTCTATATATTCTGCAACTTTATTACAATATTCAAGATGTTTATATATAGGAATTACTGTATTTATATTTTTAAGATTATAAAATCTATTATTTAATATATCTATTGTATTTACTTTTATATCTAAATTCATTGGTTTGTTGTAAATCCACCAATTCAACATATTCATATCATATACATTTTTAAATGGATATACTGATAATAAATGTTTTTTAGACGGTGTTAATATAGTTTCATTTTTTAGAAATTCATACGAATCTGATGCAAGTAAATCCATGTGATTGAATGTAAGCACACGACCGGGTTGACCTAGCTCTTTGACATAAAGCAGAGATAATCTATTTTCCTTGTGTAATGGATGTATAAACCCATCCGAATGTATTGGAATTACAATGTACATTTATAACCTAATTTACTATATACTATAATATAACACTTTTTTTATATATAAAACAAGCATTTTATGATACTGATGGTTGCATCCTTAATTTTGTAGAATGGTGGCTTATCCAGACAATTTTTTGGATCCACTCACCAAGGTTTTTGTTAGCTTTACCTGGCAAAACTAAATTTTTAAATCCAGATACTACTACATATACATATACCCCTTCAGCAAAATCTACTTCTAATGGAAACCACTCTGAATTTTTTTCATATTCATCTTTATCTGTAAACCAAGAATGTAAATTATTTGTAAAATTATTATAAGTACCTTCTTTATTTTCCCCCGTCATTACAACATTATCCCATATAGATGAATCCTGTAATGACTCGGCCGATACTAAACCTTTAACTACAAAAATATCATTATATTGATTGACCCTGGGGTCATCCAATACTGTAAAATCTGTAAATAACCATGCAGCATTACGGCTAACACCTTGTGACAACAAGAATTTTTTTGTTAATCGTATATTAGTTGCATCATTGATTTTATATATTGGAATATCGCCTGATACTAAATCTGATTTTAATTTCCGTCTAACACGAGGAACTGCTACTATACGGGTAGTCCACCTTGATGCAGTAAGTGTCTGACTTACTGTTATTGCCTGAAAATATATATTACTTCTGAGTTGGTATGGTAGATAATCTACCTTAAATAAATCACCAGGAGCAATACCCGATATACCATATATAGATAGTTCTAGCTCCATTGGAATAATCGTATCAAATGTTTCAAAATAAAATTTATTTTTTGCTAACAACCCATAATATTCTTCCAATGAATCTACATAAGTATAATCAACAACACCTTTAATTTTTTTAGTAGATTCATCATCAATTGGTTTAGTTGTCGATTTTCCACCACTGAATGGACCCCCGAGGTTAAACCCATAACCATTCGTTACTTGCTCTGCTTCATCCTCGAATGCAGCCCGTACATACTCATCTCTTGCGTCCTCCAACTGACTCACTTTGTCCTCATAGTCATCTGTTTCAACATTATATATATTACTTAATGCAGAAGTTACATTATCAGAGTTTATATTACCAGTTGACACTTCAACTCTACTATTATTTTGGGACGAAATTTCATTTTCTTGTATCCGTGATTTTAATTTCAACAAACCCGTGTCGGATTGCGGCAAATATTCAAATGTATTGGTATTGTCAAACGCCATCAACCCCTTTAATGCTAAATTCATATCAATATTAGATGAATTAGGAAACATTGGTGATATAGTATTTTGTATAGCTATTAAGTTCTGTAACCCATTCTGTGGAGTTGTGTAATTAAGTTGCATATCTGTAATGATAGACTGCGGAGAATGAGGTTTAAACACAAATAAATCATTAAAGGATTGAGTATCCATATCTGTAAAATTCCTATCAACAACGGATAGTGAAGTTACTGCATTATCATTAGTACTCAATTTTAAACTAAATATATCAAATGCAGCTGCAGATATAGTATCCATTATGTCAATCAATGCTGCACTAACGCTATCAAACTCTGAAAACGCTTGCTGGATTACTGATAAACTTATCCATAATTCAGATATTGGGCACACTCCTAGATTTTCATGCTGCCGTTGTAAACCAGAGTATTTACCTTGTACATAACTGTAACTGGAATATTCATCGTTATCTTTATCCTCTAATACCCCCCATTTTGTCGGATACATGAAAACCAATGACGATTTGTCTAAAATCGAATATTGCCGTTTTTGTAGGTTTGCATCTAATGGCACAAATGAATTAGTAGTATCAAATTTTGCATTTATTGAATTTGAAAGTGTGCTCATTTCATCATCTGAAAATAACCCTAATTCGTTATTTAAAAATTTATCTTCAAAGAACCCCCAAGTAATATATAAGTTTTTACCATTGCTATATTTTCGTTTTTTTCTACCAAACACACCAGATTTAGTATCAATGTATGGTATTTCTTGCCAATATAATCCCCTCTCGATTCCAATTTTAGGTATATCAGTTGTTTTATGCCCACCACCAAATAATATTCTACCCCATGATTCAATATAGTCCTGCTCTGCTGCAACATCATTTTCACTAATTTTTTCTACATTTGGGTCTATATCAGCAAAAATAGTTCCGAGTTCTATACCAAGTTCACCTATCAGTGTATTAATTAAATATGGACCCATAAATGAAAAAGTCTTATTTTTTACACCACTCGCTTCATCCAATTGATTATTTATTAATATCTCATTCTTTGAAATTATCTCCACACTACATTCAAAACTACCATCTGCCAAAGCCTTTGATGTATAGTGTGTAACATATCCCATTATTATTTCTAATTCTCCTGGGTACCTATCTAATACACCATCCCGTCCAAATAGCATTTTCTCCATATCCTTACCACCATTTTCTTCAACTAATGCACGGTTATCATACATTGCTGAATCACTCCAACCCAAATCAATGAATAATAGTGCACCAGGTTTTAAAAAATATTTCAGATAAATATTTTCAAAATCATAAAAATTATGCACCATAAAATTTACCGTAGTTCGCTTTATAGCCCCCAATGTTCCTTCAGTAGTTGAATCAATAGAAATTAATCCTGCAGGGGGTTTTAGAAATTGATTTGCACTAAGTTCAGCACTGAATGTAGAAGTCTCATCTGCATTTGCTGTCGGACTATTAGTTACAGTAGAAGTAATTGGTGTATTTGGTGATGCCACGAAGGTACTATAATTACTATTACCCAATTCATACACCATAGTATCGAGAATAGTTTTATCCATCTTAAAATATCTTCCATTTTTTTCAAAATAAAAATGTTTCTCTGACTCTGATGCATCTTTAACTGTTTGCTCTGATACACCTTTGGCACCCGTAAATGAAGTATTTCGTACTGCAGTCCACATTCTTGCCCATGATGTTTGCTCAGATAATGTATTGAAATTATTTTTACTGCTACCAACTACATCAATAGGTTCAAGTTCAAATCCCCCTGCTACACTACCACCAGGTATTGCCTGCCCTCCTCCAGTTACTGAAACAGTCCGAGATTGATTGGGATTTATACCAGCATTATTAAATTGCCTTTGTTGCAACAATTCATGTATTTTAGTATCGATTGGTTGACCAAATATACGCTTTTGAACAACTTGATTTGGTGGTTCAACTATTTTAATTGGACCTTTATTCTCTTTATTTTGTTTATCGGAAGTTGTATTACTTTTTGATTTTTTTAATTTAGCATCTTCCTCACTGGTAAATTTACCACCAGACCAATGTGTCTGCATTTCAATTATTCTACCCATTATTAATCACCTATTGCAAAAGCTGCAGACGATGGTATTCGTAAACGGGTACCTGGTTCTATCGTCATAAAATTTAGGCTATTGGCTTTTGCTATATACCACCATAACCTTGAATTATTATAAAATTGGTAAGCTAAATTATCTAATCTGTCACCTTCAGTTGTGATAATAAATAAATCCTCATTAGTTTCTGGGACAACTGCATATATAGTAGTATCATACTTAGTAATATTATCCAAGTGCTTTTTATCAGGTCTTGCTGTATATGTATTGATGTTAGTGTTCTTATATCTTGCCACGATTATCTCCTATAAAGTTAGTTGTTTATTACCTTCAAAACTACCATCGTAACCATAAAATTTAGTATTTTTATTTGGTGGCGTTTTATGAATTATCTGTAAAGAAATATTTGCCATCACTAATTTAGGAACCCTCTGCCCTGCTCTAAATTCCCATGTACTAACATCATCAAATGTATAACCTAGATTTTTCATAAAACATGTTTGTTCAAACCCATTTGCACCATTACTACCATATAACTCACCTAACCTAAATTGTAATAGTGGTGGCTTCATTCTCATCTTACCACCCAAGTTGCTGTCATTATCGTATTCAGGATAAACAAAAGAAGATAACACCCGCAATTTACCATATATTGCATTCAATTCTAATGCCGAACCGGCAAATAATTTCAACGAAAAATTCATATCTCGCTCAGCCCTTTCGTATGTCCACACTGGTTCACTGCGTCCTATATAATTTACTGGGTTCCAAGTCGGTGAATATTGTTCTGTTAAATTATTAATATATCCTCTAAATATTATATATTTACCATCGCGTAAATCTCTAAAATACACTGGCATACCATTATCTTCACTTTCAATAACATTAGTACCATCCCCATATACATCATAACCAGCTCCAGCAATATGATTAGCAGTTAAATCACCTTTAATTTCCGATAAAGTCATAGAGTCTGCCGGTTGCCCAGTTTCTTGTGATGGTTGCAATTTTGCAGGATAAAAACCTGATGGCTGTATTACCCCCGTATTTGGGCCTCCACCGTAAGTTTCTTTCCCCATATCTTCATGTGTTGTTCCTGTCGCGTTAATTTCCTGTTTATTATCTGACACTTTACCTTTACCTAATACACCAGGTAATTTCAACCCTCCACCAATTGGACCGAACCCCGATACAGACGCTAATTTTGGTAAATTATTTGTTAATTTGCCAGCAACACCTGCCAATGCTGAAGTTTTTGCTGCTTTAATTGAAGATTTAAAGTGTGCAGAAGCCTGCTTCTTTGTTGTTATTGAAACATTATTTTGTGATTTAAACGGAACATTTAATTTTTTTATAAATTTTTCAACAAGCATTGAATTACCTTTTTTACTATTTGCTGTTATATCATAAACAGCTAAAGCAGCAGGTAAATTATTAGTAACACTATTTGTTCTATCACCAGCTTGTGCTTTATAAAAACCTTCTTGAAATTGCAATAATGATGTATCGAGGTCCTTATACCTATCATATAAATTCATAGTTTGGGCATTAGCAGGCGTCCCATACTCACTGTAATGATTTGCAAAAGGATTTGATATTTTCAATATGGGTAAATCGACAGATGTAATTGGATTAAATTTTTGTATAGTTTTTTTAACATCTTCAGCAAAACCTTTAATATTCTTAATACTTATTTTTGAAGCTGCTTTACCAACCTTGGAATTTTTCAATGTATCACCAAAATTTGATAATTTACCCCCGTACCACTCACCTGCATCAGTTCCCATGGGAACCCGTAATATATTTACCTTAAATAAATTACTAATATTCGATAAAATCGGGGCACCCCAACCTCCTATGTCTTTAAATACACCCCCCATGCCTTCTGCTATAGCTTTAATATGTTCATTTTCACTAAAAGGTAGTTTCATACCTCTCAACCCAGATAAATCGTCTCCAGAAAAGAGAACATCTTTAGCCGACATACCTTTAAAAAAATTAATTGTATCATTTTTTTTCTCTATTAACTTATCTTTAATATTTTGTGCAGTATCGTCTAATATATGTTTATATGCTTCAATTTTTCCCTGGTTAAAGTTTATAGAACCACCCGTTATAGATATAAAACTTGGGTCAAATGTGAATCCACCCAATCTACCATCAACGCGACCTAAAAATCTCCTATCATTGAATTTTCCTTGGTGTGAAATAACTCTTGTTATCGGGTCTGTATTACCTAAAACTTTTTCCCTCGGGGTTTTATTAAACCCCAAGACTTGAAATGCAGTTCCTCGGTATTGCCCCTCATATTTTTCTGCCGTTGCTGCATCTGTTGGCGATACAACATTACTAAAACTTTCGTATAGTTGACTTTCACCACTTTTTTCAGGGTCATGGTATCGTATTGGGTGCCCACCCAGAACAATTTTACCATTTTCAAAATCAACTGGACCAAAAAGATTATTTATCGTATCTAACCCCAAAGTTTTATTAGTAACAGCATTATATATTTGATACCCAACCTCAAATTCCCCTAAAATATCAGTAACAGTATCAACTGTCCCAGATAATTTATCATAAATACTATTACCAAATATCCCACCTTCTTCAGGTGGTCTAAATAATGGTGTTTGTATAACATCGACTAACCCTGCTATCCCCTGTCTTACCCAATCAGGTTTGTTCAATGCTGCACCCGTTCCCTGCAATGTTAAATCACCAAACCCTAATTTTGTAGGTATTAAGTCTGCCGCAGATATGTTTATTGTTCTGGTTGGGAGCGAATTTAACTCATATGGTGTATTTACTCTACTCAAAAAACTATTACCAACATCCCCATCACCAAAAGAATATCCGGGAGGACCCATTTTTTTAGAAAAACCTAATATCGGAGAATCCTGACCCAAATCGAATCCATATATTGAAGTTGTTGAATTAAAAAAATCAACTGTAGGGATACCTATATCAAAATCTAAATTGGAGTTTTCGTTAGGATGAAAGTTTTGTAATGGTCCAATTTCACCTGTAAATCTACCAGATTGGTGTGTTATAGATGGGTTATCTATTATACTAAAAATACTTTTTAAATTTTCTAAACCCACGAATTCTCTCCTAAATGATTATGTTGAATGTGGTGTTAATACCACATTTATTTCACGATTTGTTAATTTAGTTGATAATTTTAAACCAGAAATTTTACTGTTTACTCCTCTCATTTCTGATTTTAACTCACTTATTGCAGCAACAATTGGCTCTGTATCAAATAAATCATCAGGTTTATTTGTACCTGTTAATGGAATTACTAATTCTGGCCCATTTTCTGCTAAATTTGCATTTATAGGTTTCATCACTAAACCACCTGTTGCCAACCCAATTGGTTCAATTGCTCCCATACCAGCACCAAGAAATGATTGATTTTCACTACGAATCAGATTATTTAATGGGTTAACTATGCTCTCCAACAGTTCCAGTACTGGGTTCAAAACAGAAAAAATTAAATTTATTGCAGGACCTAATATATTAACGAGCAATGCAGCCATAGATTTTAATTGATTGTTCATCATAGTTAAATCTGATATTGCATTTTTTCCTACCAATTTATCAAACCCAGGTTGTCCTGCCAATTGACCAGCTAAAGTAACTGCATCCTTTTCATGTGAAACTAATTTAGCCATCTGTTCTGCTGAAAGGCCTGTTGCACGAGCTAACGCTTCTTTCTGTATCACATTTAGTTTACTAAAATCGGCTGCTGAACCGAGTTGTTTCACTAACTCATTCTGTGCTCCTTCGAGATTGTTAGCTAAAGTTAACTCCCGTACTCGTTGTAAATTTAATTGCCTACCCAATAATACTGAAGCTTCCAATTCACCTCGTATCGAAGTATCAAAATCCAATGTCTGCCTAAGCGATGATACCATTTCTTGCAATGATGTTCCCAACCGTTTTGCTTGAATTGCTGCCCGAGCAATATTTTCACCACTTTTTTCAGTATATAGTGCAATAGTTTCGGCCGAATTTGCAATATCACTTAATACTGCCTGTGGTGCAACATCATTTGCATATGCCAATAGAGTAACTTGTTTAGCTAAAACTTGTGCAGTATCAGTCGATAATTGTCCAACTGTACTCAATATACCAACTAATTTTGTTCCCTCATCGACTGTCAATCCAAGTGCAACTGATGTATCGATTATACCAGATGTTATTTGTCTTGCTTCTGAAAATGCAATCCCAAACTCAGATGTTAATCCACGGGTTACATTTATAACATCTTCAATTGATTTACCCAATTTGGTAGCTTCAACTTCGGCTGCTAAAATGTCACCTTTAATTGCCTTACTTTGTAATCCAATAGCACCAAACTGCTGTCCAATAGTGTCTAATTTACCACTAAATGAAATTAATATTGCAACTGCTGCTGTCAATCCCGCTGTAGCTAACCCTACTTTTGTCCCGAACTTACCCATAGTATCCTTTAAACCTTTAGCCTTAGATAACATACCACCCGCCAATGCATCACCAGATTCAAATGCCGAATCAATTAATTTTTGAGTTTTAAGCCTATTTTCCGCTGCATCTAACATCTTCAAATCTACTTTATACCCATTCCAAGCAGCACCACCCTCCTTCACTCGTCCATCATTCATTTTCCGCTGTATATCAGCCCGTTTTTTAGCAATATAACTTAACGAATTATCACTTTTCATTAAGTCATCTATTAAACTCGCACGCTTTAATTTATTTGCTCGGTCCAGTTTTTCATTTGCAAGAATTTCCTCTAAAACTGCCTGGTAATCCTGTAATCCTTTTTTTTGTGAAGTATTGGCTGCATCATAACCTTTTTTTATATTTGAAATAGTATCCTTAATCTCATTTAATAAATTGCGGGCTTCCTTTAAATCTGATATATTTAAATTATTGTTAGCCATTTTATCGTAAAAAATCTTTCAATGAATATCTATTTAAATCAATTTTTTTACCTAATAAATCTTCTAATGCAGTTTCCAATTCATCTTGGGATTTATTTAACGAATTTAAGCTATTTTGTATTTTCTTATTACTTTTTACTTGCTGTTGGTCAGCTGGTTCTATTTTAAATAAATTGAACAATTTAGTAAAAAAATTTTCACTCAATAGTTGTGTATAATCTAAACTTTTTTTCATAAATTTCTCCATTTGTAATCATATATAAATATAGCGAATATCAATAAATACAGAGAATACTAAATAATTATTTTTTCGACCCGGGGGAGACCGATAGTTTATGAATTTGTGTAGTGGGTTTATTTGTTGATTTATTTACTCGCTCCTGTTCAGCGGCCCTAATATCAACTAAATGTTTAAGATAAAATCGTCTTAAATATGTGGGTAAATTATATACATCCGAATGTGTAAATCCTTGTCCATGATATACTAATTGAAATATTTCATGATGTAAATTTGGCTTATCTTTAGGATATAGGCCAAAAAAAGTTTGCTGTCATTGGTATATCTACCTCAAATTCAGCACCCCCAATCTCTACCGTTTGAACCATTTCAATATCTGGAGTCATATTGGCAATCTCTTGTCTTAAAAATAATGAATCCCGGGATAACATACTATCCACAAAACTATTTATTGTAGCATATTCAGAATCACCATCCACGGCAATTATAATATGTTTTAACCGTGTAGTTAATTCTGGAGAAACCATACTATTTAATTTTTTTCTAGCCACCATTTCAGCATTAATTTGTTTTTCATCTGCACCTGTTAATAATTTAAAAGTGATATTAACTTTAGATACGGGCAAAGTAGTACTAAATTCATTCCCTGTGACTTTACCTTTTATTTTTTTGAATGGACAGTCAGCTAAATTAAAAGTGTGATTTATAATTTCATCTGTACCTGGGACGCGTATTTCTGCCTCATAGTCTGGACCATATGCCAATATCCGTGCTGCTACCATAACTGCATTTTTATCACCTAAAATTAAATCATCCGTTTTGACACCTGGTGTAACAATTAATGAATCTAGCAATGTTTCTATTACTACATTTTTTTTAATTAAATTTTGTGAAGTTAAAATATCTTCTTCTTTTGCTGTCATATATTTAATTTCTAATTTTCCTGATGATAGTGGACTATCCTTTGGATATAATTTTCCCTCGCTAGGTAAATCGATTATTTCCGTTGGGAATTGGTTTTCTGTTGCCATTATAACTCCTATACTTCTATTGTTCTACGAAACCACCCAAACAAAAACTTTTCCTGTTCAGGTTTTCTATTTACTAAATCATAATAATGTTTTAGTCTGTAACAACGAACTCGGTCAGCACTCAGGTTGTATTTATTTATAGCTTCAATAGTTTTTGGTCCAAAACCACCATCAACTTTTAAATCACCACCTTTTGCATTTACAGCTCTTTGTAAAACTTTTACTGCAGTCCCTCGCCCTTGATTAATACACATATCAAAATAGATATGTTTAAGATTATTGGGTAATTGTGGGACTTTGTTTTTTACCCAATAATCTTTTTTATAAATTTCTTTAGCCTGTTCTTTTGTTAGATTTTTAATATCAACATCTGGATAAAATCGTTTTGTGATACCATACTTTGTTTCCCCACCCAAATCAGTTGGGTCATTAACATAACCACCTTCGTGTTCTAATAAAACCTCGATTATCTCATCAAATGTTATTAACATATATTAGAATTGGAGTATTGCGTAGTCATATCGGATTGTTGCTGTAATATCAGCAGGCTCACTTGTACCAAAATCCATCTCACCGAAATTAGCAGTTTTAATCCATGCACCTTTAAGTGTCCATTCTTCAACAATGTCACCAACTGGACCAAGCATTTGGAAATTCACATCTTTTTTGTAAAAATCTGAATACCCATCTCTACCAGTTACCGATTCATGTGATAATCGTATCCATTCCATTATAGCCTGTGCTGCAGATGGAACAATTGGGTCATATAATGTAATCTGCTGCTCCATCCATTCACTCTTACCCTTAACATATCGTTTTACATTCATATGCTCCAATATCACTTCCTCTGATTGGAATTCAGGCCTACTTGCAGCTTTTATCATATATGCTGGAACGCCATCAATTCTCATTATAAACCTATTTTTCATTTTAGGTTCAAATGGGGTAAACATTATATCTTGAGCATCAATCAATTCTGCCATTATTTTTCTCCGTTTTATATATTAAACATCTCATATATAAATAGTATTTTTTTTAAAAATTATTCTGGAAATGTAGCACCAGATGGTTGAACTGTAAAATCTAATACTATAAATTCAGCCGTTCTTGTGGGTTGAACAAATATCTGTCCATATAAGACATTTCTATCCACTACATCTGGAGTATTATTTGTTTCATCCATTACTACTCTGAAAGCAGTTAATCCTGAATTAGATTGAACTGATTCTAAAAACGGATTAACGATGTTTAAAAATCTCCTCCGCGTAGCTGAATTATTTTGTTCAAACACTAAAAATCTTGAACTTGAAGCAATAAATTTCTTCAATTTAATCAACAATCTTCTTACATTAATTCTATCAAGTGCTGAAGCTTTTTTCTGTAAAGTCTTTTGACCATATACAGTCACGCCCTGACCTGGGAATGTTGCAATTGGATTAACATTGCTATCATATAAAGTATCTCTATTAGCATGAGTTAATTTTCTTTCAGCCATTATTGCCGAATCTATTCCACCTCTATTCAATCCTGCAGGTGCGAACCACGGATGAGCAACTTTATCATTAAATGCATATATACCTGGAATTGCAACTGATGGTGGAACCCAAATATTACCACCCAATTTATTATCAGGAATTTGAATCCAAGGCCAATAATGAGCTGCATAACTCGTATCCCGTGTTTCTGATTCAGTTGTTGCTTGTGATATTGTCCTATTGTATAATACTGGATCCAATATTGTAAAACAGTCACCTCTATCCTCACAAATTTGAATTGCTTTAGAAGCTATAACATTGTGGTCTGCATCACTTATACCCGGTAACCATAATAAATTAAAATCATATTCATCTTGGTTCGATAATAAATTTAAAGCATCCTCATACGATGTTTTACCATTTCCTGCCGATGTAGGGTCCAATCCCTGCGTATTTGTTGAAGTAATGTTATGATAGAAATTCTGTGGATGTGATAATGTCCCATCTGTACCTCCAGCAAATGAACCACTTGCAGACGATGGTAATGACGATGATAATTCATTTAATCTTAAATCACCATTTTCATCAAGATAATCAACAGTTGGACTTATTACCTCAACCCTAACATATTTAGATTTATTGGGAAACGACCCAGATAATTGTAAATATGGGTCTGTTGTTCCTGCATCGCGTAAAGTAAATTTCTGGTCCCCAATTGCTTTACCAATATAATTATTCGCTTTAGTATCAAGTGAAACATTACTCCAAGTTTCAAGCGTAACCTTTCTCTTAATGCTGTCATTTCCTCTCCTTACTAATAATGTAAATGTTCCTTTTTTGTTATTTACATTTGTAATTTCCCATCTTAAATTATGTATTGAACCCGATGGAAGTACATTATTAGTAGCGTTTTTACTATTTGAATTCATTATCGTACCATCACCTAATGTATGTAATTTAAATGATACTGTGGATGTTGAACTCGAAACAATAGAAGAAGCATGACTAAAATCCCCAGGTAAAACTCGTATCACGGTTAAACTTGGAGCATGTTTTAAATATTGTTCTGCTGCTAAAGAAGTAAAATACCTATAATAATCTGAACCACTTGAAAAATCATCTCCAAATCGTTGTTCAAACTCTGAAAATGAACCTACTACTACTGGGATTCCAGCTGGGCCCTTTACTGTTGGGCCTACTATTGCCCCTCCTATATCACCGATTGCGGCTGGAAGATAACTTTGGTCTATTTCTGTTGTAAATACTCCTGGTGATATTATTTTTTCTGAACTTGGCATTTTGAGGTCTCCTTGTGAATTTTTTAAAGCATATAATAACCATTATATATCATATATAAATATAATACAAATGTTGCAAACAATATTTTTTTATTATTTTATTTTGGTGCAAATTCTCCAGTTTCTGGGTTAAGCACACCCTCACCATATTTTTTATTGACTTTTTCAACAAAATTAAGCTCAACTTCCTGAGTCTTAATAAATTCATTTTCTAAATTAATTTTTAATTCATCTAATTTAAAAATTTGTTGTTCTAATCTTAATTTACCTACAGCTATTTGCCCTAAATTATGCTGTATTTCTAAATATGCTTCTTGAATTTCTTTTAATTGTTTCATTTCATCATCTGAAAATTGCTTTGTACTATCCATGTAACCTCCTACATTTGTTTTTTTTAACTTACTTGACTATCTGATGCATCACCTTCAAATCCAAATATAACTTTTGAAAATGATACTTCCTTCTTACTTGTTGAAATTTTTTCTGTAACTACTGAGCTTATATATTCTGGTAATAGATATGCTTGAGCAAATATCTGTAAATTCATTTTTATAAACCGTTCACTATCTTGTGCAAAGTCCGATGAATCACTAATTGTTTCACTATTTACTAAAAATTTATAACCTTCAGATTCACCCCAATATTTATTATTTTCTTCTATAAATAATTCCACTAATTCATTCATCTGTTCCATATAATTAGTCCATAACACAAAATCATAAGTTATTGTTCTAAAATTTGGCATAGTAGTTAATATATTTTCATATACGGGTTTTTTACCCGTTTGTACTGAAAACCTATCATATCTATTGTTTTTTGACCACTTTGAATTTCGTAATACTGATGCATATTCATTGTTAATATCATGTGAATACCGTTGTCCAGACATTGTATTTGCATCATGGGAAATACGCCGTAGCATTATAAGTGGCAACATTAGAGTACCATGCTCATCTCGTAAATATCCTCGTTTTTTAGCCGACACCCACCTTTCCTCATTACCATATAATACAGGTACATCGACCATTTCATTACTTTCTTTAACTTTTGGTCTAAGCACTTGTTTTATGTGACTTAAAATTGCACTATCCACATCCTTTAAAGTGATAGCATAATTTTTAGTATAGTCTTTTCCAGGTACTATTGATGTGGCTGCAGAACGGCCACTAACACCCCGTTGTACTGACCCTTTAGTTGATACTTGCTTAGAGCGGTCAATATTTTTTCCTACAACTATATGTTTATTTGTAATTGGATTTACAGCCATTATTTATTCATCCTTCTAAATCGTTTCAACTTATTCTTATTGTTTTTCACTCTACCATATGTTACTTCTGATTTAACTGCATTTTGGTCAACCATTGATATAGCTATTTCTCGTTGAATATCTACTTCAACTGCTTCAGTTCCAGTTTGAGAATTTGTTCCTGATAAATTGTCAAGTTTTCCCATCATCTTACCCATCATCTCTTCCATTTTAAGATTTCCATTTGGTTCTGATTGTGCTTGGTATGTATTTTCACCGTATATGTCCGTTGCACTATCATCGGACTTTACATAATCCTGATTACCATTCACTTCTTTTCGTTTGATAAGCTCAGAATTATAATTTGGATGAGATGAATCAAATTTAGTTATCGTTTTATTTGTTATTTCTTGTACAGCCATTATTTTATTCGTTCCTCTATCTGTAAATTAGATGTTCTTATTCTATGAGCAGCAACTTTAATTTCATGTTTAAACCCCTGATGTCCTGCAATCAATTGTGGTTCTGTTACAGCATTCATTTCATAATATTGGCGATTCCAATCTACAATATCCCCAACTTCTGGATAAAAATTAGCTTCCTTTAAAGTTGTCCTATGAAAATATAACTCAATACTCCCCCCTGTATCTGGTCCAAATTCATCTAAATTGACAACAGGCTCATCATACATTATTAAACAATTTACTCTAAATCCTTTATTATAATATTTTGTAGTAGATTCACCATATAAATTGGTTTCAGTATCATCTACCGTTATTTTATATATATCTACTGTTTGACCAACAATATCATCAATTAACTCCTCATTCATAGAGTCAATTAAATCTATTTCCTTTTGTGGAACAAAAAATGGTTTATTGGTTGCCATAAAATTATCCTATGTAAATCCCTAATGGGGCTTTAGCTAATACTTGCTGTGCAGATTCAGCCTGCTCCTGTTCTTGCCTAGCTTTTTCAGATAATGAAACTGAATCTAAAAATTCCTTTAATTCCTCTAACATTTGTGCTTTTTCTTCTCTACCTTCTGCTTTCAATGATTCACCATCCATAGCTACTTCACCATTTGGTAGAGGTAATGATGCATATTTACTTCTAATAATACCCAATAATTCCTTTGACAATGCTAATGTGAATTTTCGTATCCATTGTCTTCCTGGTGCATTAATCTCTGAATATGTTATAAATTTGTAAGGTGCATTCGATGGGTCTGTTACTCTGTTATCCGTAAATGTACTTGCGGTAGATTGCTTATCTTCTTTCACATAATATTTAAAGAATATTTTATTCCCATCATCATCTGATTCTGGGACTGGAAATACTCTAAGTTGGTTATTTATCAATTCAAATGAATATGCAGATTTTCTTATAATATCATTTGTTTCGATTGCTTGTGCTCGTGTTATATCATGCGAAACTGGTCGTAATATAAATGATACTGCAGGAGATACATTGCCCATCCCAAAACTATCTAACATATTCCTTTGGTCATAATTACCCGTAAATGGGTCATAAAATCTTGTAATAGATGATGGACCTTGATTAAATACTGTATGAATTTCTAACCTTTTTCCTTTATGTGATGCAGGTATATTAGAACCATTATCTAAATCATAAACTTGCTTTGAACCTGTAATAGTTATTGAACCTGTGTGCATAGTTTTTGTTCCACCCAACCCAATCGCTTCACCATATTGGTCTGATAATAAAAAGGTCGTTCCCATGTGTGGATGTGTTACAGTCGCTGAACCAGTCCCCATTCTGTTTTCACTATTATTTGACCACCCTGACCCTGATAGTTTAGAATCCGAACCATATGATTCCCATATCCAATTTTTCATATTATAATGATTTATATGCAAAGAATATTCTGATATGGATTCCTCAAACATAGCATATATCGAACCCGAATTAAATTCCAATTGCATAACAGGGTGACCCAATCTACGAGCAACCCATTTACATATATCAACACTTTCCGTAACAAACGACGCATCGTTGTCATAAGTCCCATACGGGGTTGAACCTGATGCGGGTGTAGATATAGTTGGGTCAGAATATATATAATTAAACTTTGACATTAAACTCTCCAAAAAAGAATATGGTTATAACTCATCTATAAATATAAGCAAATATAACAAAAAAGGGATAGAATTTAATCCACCCCCTTTAAGGTTTTTTATACATTAGTATAAGTTACTAAGCAGTACTATTAATAATTAAGAAATGAATCTTACTAGCAGTTGCACTTGTACTTGTAGCAGAATGAGGATTAACTATTGTTATAACACAGCTACCTGCTGCAATCGTATGGACTGCACATGCAAGTTGTTTGTTATCCGTGGTATTCTCATCTTGCATAGTCAATAAAATAACGGAATCAGCTTTAATCGTATCATTAGTAAAAGTAAATTCCACATTCGTTGTTGCTGCCACAGCATCACCAGCCAATGTAATTACACCAGCTCGCTTGTTAAGAGTGACACCAGTAGCATGATTTGTAGCCTGAGTTACAACTCCAATGTCAACACCTTGTGTTGCAGCAGAAGCAGCCACTCTATCCTTATTATCTAAATTATACTTTAAACCTTCAAATGTATGTGTTTTTTTTATAAACGGCATATTTTTTCTCCTATTAGTGTGATTAAGGAGCTGAAATTAATCAGCTCCCATATCACTGGTTAAGTATTGTTTACAGCATATTAAGGTCAGCTACATATATCTTACCATAGAACTCTGGTCTAACCATCTTCTTAGCGTATCGTGTCATCACACCTTTTCTTGGTTGGAAGTTCTTAGGGTCATATACTAGCGGAGTCATAATCAATGGAACATATGGTGAATAAACAGCACCTGTTTCCAAGAAGTTAGTACCTCTATATCCTAAGAGAATTGTATTCTCATGCATATAAGGATTCTTGTAAACTTGATACTGATTATTTACTGCACCAATTTTAGTTACACCCATTGAAAATTGCTGATTAGCTGCTAAATCACCACCTGGTAAGTTAGCGTTATATCCTGGCAACGATTCAAGTATAGTAGCCACTTTTGGTGAACACACAACAAAGTTAGCTCCACCTCTTAATGTCAAACGATGTATTTCATTAGATACTTTTTGTATCTTTTGAACTAATGTCTGATACCATTCGAAGCGTGTACCATAAAATGTTGTATTTACAAATGAGTTAGATTGTGAATCGTAATCATTACCTGGCTTCATTGACCAATAATCGACTGTTACTGCATCTGCAATTAACATATCTAATATTTCTAAATCTATTTCCATTGAAATGTATTCAGATAACATTGATGTTAATTCTGCTTCAGCATCAACTGAATGATAAGCATTCAAATCTTGAGCCATTTCAGGAGTCCAAACTGCTTTCAACTTACGAGTCTTAGCAACGATTGGTCTTGATTTTAGGTTCAAGTTAATTTCAGGAATGTTTAAATCAGTTTCTGGATTAGCACCAAAGCCAGTAGTTGTTTGTTCAAAGTCACCTCTAATTGCTTCAGTCGGTTGTTCAAAGTACTGTACAGTATAATTACCCTGCACAATAGCTGCTGTTGAACCAGATACTATTGCTGTAACTGTATGACTTGATGCTCCTTCTTTTGAAGTATCAACTGATACAAATTGATTTAATACGGTACCCGCAGAACCTGTTGCACCACCGCCATATCCTGAGAATGCCCATCCTCTGGCTGATAGTACATCTACTCTATTTGCAGTTAAAGTTCCAGTCATTTTCCAAAGAGCTCCACCATAAGATTGTGAAACATCAGCATCAAAGTTGATGTCCTTCATTGATGCAGCAACTGCACCATCTAAATGAACTGTTACAGATTGACTTGGAGCAGTATATCCATAGCGACCTGCACCATAAAATCCTGTATCTTCACCATATGGGGCTGATGAGCCTGATGGAGAAAATGGACCTTGTTTACCAAATACAGAACTACCTTCACCTGCAGTAAATCCACCTGATGTTGTTCCATGTGTCATATCAAGGTAAAATATAAGACCAGATGGTAAATTCATTGGTTGAACTGATACAAATTCTTGAGCTGCTATATCAGCAAAAATCCGTCTAACCAATGGTAATGCAACACCTGACCATTCTTCATCACCTTTAAATGCACTACCTACACTTCCACCACTTGGACTACCAACTGATGCCTCGTTTAATAGCTGCTTTGCTTGATTTTCAAGCATCATAGCCATGTTATTTTTTTGATACCCTTCATTTAGACCATCTAATAATCCTGTTTTTTCCCATTTTACAATAAGTTTTGCTGCAGCATCTTGCTGCTTCTTATATGGTGATGTATCTAATAGAGTTTCATTTATATAATTACTCATTATATTATCTCCTAGTTAATACCAGCAAGTTTTTTAAATCTATTTGCAACTGCAGATTCTTCTGTAATTATCTTACGAGAAGGTTTAGTTGAGCCTGATTTAGCACTTGCTAATTCGTTAATTGATTTTCGTTTTACCGGGCCTGTGCTGGTAAAGTTTTCACATAAAGTAGTATAAACCAATTTGATTTCTCGTGTTGTACGAGCTCTATCAAAGTTTTCTACCACTTTCATCTTTTGATTATTGGATAAAGCATATTGTTTAAATATTTTATTTGTAAATAATAATTTAGCATTTAAAATATTTACTTCGCTTAATTTATCTCGTAAAAAACCAACTACTTCCTTATACTCTGATAATTGTGCAGTAACTTCTTTTAGTTTTTTATTTGAATTTCCAATACCGGAAGATTTATCTGTGCTACCTTTTCCTGTACCAGTCCCAATACCTGATGATTGGTCGACTTCCTCGTCTAAATCGTCATCTTCTAAAAATAAGGATTCATCTACTTCAAATTCTTCATCCTCATCTTCATCTGCAGATTCAGTTTTAACCGATTTATAGTCATTGTGCTGTTCATTATTATCATAAGGATTATCAGATTCCTCTAAATCGTCCTCTTCATTTATGTCAGCTTCTAATTCTCGAATTATGGATTCCAAATCAAGTGCTTCCTCGTCATCTTCAAATTCCTCATCATCACCTCCAAATTCGTCGGTTTCTAATTCATCTTCTGATACGATTGGAGCGTACTTGACACCATCTATTTCAATGATACCTTCTTCTTCCATCTCTGGTTCCTCGTCACCCATATCCATATCTATGTCTATATCATCACTTGGAACTTCATCACTTATTGCACCACCCTCGATTTCATCTTCGCCGGCAAATTCATCTTCACCACCAAATTCTTCTTCACCTTCAAAATCATCATCGTCTGCATACTCGTCATCATCTTCACGCAGTTTAGCAGATAACATTGACTTTAAATGAGGTGTAAATGCCTCTTGTAGAGCCATTTTCGCATTCTGTAAAGCCGTTTCTCGGACTGCTTTAGCATCAGCGATTGCTTCTTTTAATAAATCACTCATTGCGATTCTCCATTATTTATTTTATTGGAAATATAGGTATTAAGACCTATAATAGGTAAGTTACTTTAGGGGATATTTAGACACCGTAAAACCCTTCTATAAACGGTGTATTTAGTTTCATATATAAATATGAATAAATTAAATTTTAATATAAATTATTTTCTTTTTCTTGTTTATATTTATGTCTTATTTTAATTAAATTTTGTTTTTCTCGTTTTTTATCAGATTTTTTCTTATAAGTTTGACGCTCCCTTAGTTCTAACATCAAATTAGAATCTTTTATCTTATTCTTAAATTTCTTTAATGCAAACTCTATATTATTATGTTTCACTTCAACCCGTGTCCCAGTAATTTCTATTTTGTTTGTGTTTCGTTTGTTATACCCCATATATACCCTTATTTATCTTTTTCTTATATATTTGCTTGGAATATATTGAGATGTCTTGTTATTAAATAACACATTATATGCATCTTGAGCTTTCCAATATATTCCCTTAAGCTTACTATCAATTTCTGGATTTATTATTGCTTTAATATCTTTACCTCCAGTATTAACAATAATATTATCACCTGCTTTAAATTTTAATCACTTTTCATTCAACTTTTGAATTTCTTCTCTGATGATTTGTCTTACTTTACTTTCAACACTTTCATTCTGTTTTTTTGATTCCAAAAATTTTTTTGCCATATATCGTTCTTTTTTATATTCCGCTTTAACCCATTTCTTTCTCATTGATTCAGGCATATCATCATAATTTTCTGACATTGAATTATTAACAAACCAAGCAATTCGTCTTGCATCTGCATTTACGATTTTTCTGTATCGGTTTTCTTCTAA